>Ga0316603_10000120_pt1 | contig 53695 bp, 13 predicted proteins | sample OWC_soil_day10_n_FD_207649 | JGI IMG/M metagenome (GOLD analysis project Ga0316603, IMG submission 207649) | Wetland soil microbial communities from Old Woman Creek delta, Ohio, United States - OWC_soil_day10_noCT | ecosystem: Environmental > Terrestrial > Soil > Wetlands | place: USA: Ohio... | reverse complement strand
CGTTCTGGGACAGCAGATTTCTGACGCGGTTCAATTCTTCCAATTTGGCGTAGGGTCCGAGGCGGACCCGGTGCATCTTGCCTTTTTCCGGCACATCCACGGGCTCGACACTAGCCTCCAATCCCATTAACGCCAGTTTCGCCTTCAGGTTGTCAGCGTCCGCCGGCTTCTGAAAGGCGCCAACCTGGAGCGACTGGGGCTCGGCCGGTGCAGCGGCGGGCTTCTCGGCGCTGGCGCCGGGCGCTGGCGCCTGGCCGGGAGTGGCTTCCTGGCCACCGGGCAATATCTTGTAGAACTCGAAGCGCGGTTTGTCGCCGGCGGCATCTGGCGCCTTGTCGCCCGGCTTGCCGCCGAGGGCCTGGGGAGAACCGGGAGTCGCTGGCTTAACCGCCGGCGCCGGCTGCCCGGCAGTAGCGGGGTCCGCCCCCTTGCCGCCCTTGCCCTGGAACGGATTGGGCATCTTGTTCAAATACCAGACCACGCCGAAGGCGATGGCGACGCCGATCACCAGGCCGATGAACAGGCCCAGCACCATGCCGCCACGGCTCTTTTTCTTCGTCGGCGCCCTGGACTTGGATTGGCCCTCGCTGCTGCCGCCTTTACGTTGGAATTTCATCTCACATGCTCTCCGGCGTGGATACGCCAAGGATTCTCAAACCGTTGCGCAACACCTGGCGCGTCGCCAGGGCCAGCGCAATACGGGCGCTCTTCAGGGCTTCATCGTCCACCAGCACCCGCTCGGCGTTGTACCAACTGTGGAAGTCCGCCGCCAGATCCTTGAGGTAGAAGGCCAGGGCATGGGGGGCGTAATCCCGCGCCGCGATTTCGATCAGGGTGGGAAACTCGCGCAGACGGGCACAGAGGGCGGTTTCCCGCTCTTGCACCAGGGGCGCCAGACTGACGCCCTTGAGGCTCGCCCCGTCGCCGTCCCACTGGTTGAGCACCGAACAGATGCGGGCATGGGCGTACTGCACGTAATACACCGGGTTCTCGTTGCTTTGGGAAGTGGCCAGATCGAGGTCGAAATCGAGGGCCTGATCGCACTTGCGCAGCATGTAGAAGAAGCGGCAGGCGTCGTTGCCGACTTCCTGGCGCAACTGACGCAGGGTCACGTACTCGCCGGAGCGGGTGGACATGGAAGCCTTGGCGCCGTTGCGGAACAGGCTGACGAACTGCACCAGGGCCACGTCAAGAAGGCTGTCGTCCTGATCCAGGGCCTGGAGCGCGCCGCGCACCCGGGGAATGTAGCCATGATGGTCGGCGCCCCAGATGTCGATCACCTTGTCGAAGCCGCGCTCGAATTTATTTACGTGATAGGCGATGTCTGAGGCGAAGTAGGTGAATAGGCCGTTGTCGCGCTGCACGACACGGTCCTTCTCGTCACCGAAGGCGGTGGAGCGGAACCATTTGGCGCCGTCCTGCATGTAGATATGGTCGCGCTTTTCCAACTCGGCCACGGCGCGGGCCACCATGCCTGTGTCGTAGAGAGAACGCTCGGAGAACCAGACGTCGAAATGGACGCCGAACTCCTCCAGATCGGCGCGGCCGTCGGCGAGCTGCTCGGTCAGCACATGCTGGTGCACGTAGGCCCAGTCCTCGCCGAGCAGATCCTTGCCGGCGGCGATGAGGCCATCGAGATGGACCTCCAGCCGTTCCTTCTCCTCGGCGGAAAAGTTGCCGTCGTCAGGCCGCATGGGAGCCGGCGGCACACAGGCCAGCACGGCAGCGGCAGGATGCAGATATTTGTCGCCATGGGCCTCGCGCATCTGCCGCGCCATGTCGTGCACGTAGTCGCCCTGGTAGGCGTTGGGCGGGAAGGGTACGGACTCGCCGAACAGGTCGAGGTAGCGCAGCCAGGCCGACACCGCGAGGATGTCCATCTGGCGGCCGGCATCATTGACGTAATACTCCCGCGTCACCTGATGGCCGGCGTAGGCCAGCAGGCAGGCCAAGGACGCGCCATAGGCCGCGCCGCGACCATGGCCGACATGGAGCGGGCCGGTGGGATTGGCGGAAACGAACTCCACTTGCACCTTCTGGCCACTGGGCTTGCCGCGGCCGAAGTCGTCGCCCGCCGCCAGCACATCGGCCACGACCTGGGTCTTGGCCGCAGCGGTGAGAGTGAAGTTGATGAAGCCGGCGCCGGCCACTTCGGCCTTCGCCACCCATTCGGAAGCAGGCAAACCGGCCAGCAGCTTTTCGGCGATCTGGCGCGGATTGGCCTTCATGCCACGCGCCAATTGCAGCGCCAGGTTGCTGGCGAAGTCGCCATGGCCGGCCTGCTTGGGGCGCTCAATGAGGATTTCCGGCAACGACGCAGCCGCGTCCGGGGCAACGCTGGCCAGGGACGCGCGCAGCAGTTCAATCAGGTGGAGCTTGGGGTCGAAGGACATAAAACCTGGTATTTTCAGCAAAAGGGCATTATACCGGGCCGGCTGCCGTGACTCTGCCGCTAACGGGTAAAAGCCACAGCGCCGGCAATGTTGCCGATCGCCGGACTGCGGCTTTCAAAAATGTAGGAATAGGCGGCACGGGAAGCCGCCGGACCGGCAAACAGGCCATAAAACGCACCCAGTCCGCCCCCCGCTCCAGTGCCGCATGGCGAGCAGCTGATAAACATCTGGCCATTGAACAGGGCGCTGTTGGTGGCCGTGCTGCCCCCCAGATTGAATACGGCGCCAGCCATTGGCACCCGCAGGGTGGCAGTAATCACTGTCGGCGCACCAAAAGTAACATCGAAGGTACCGGTGACGGACCCGCCGCTCATCCCCGTACTCGAAACAGGTACCGTCTGTCCGATCAGGGAAAAACTGGCCTGAACCCCTGTCAGTGCGCTCAGGGACGGCGTCGGCATGCCAGCCACATAGACCAGGGATTGCACTCCCGACACCGGCGCGCCGCCCTGATTTACATCCATAGGCGCTGCCCAGCGCCCCCAGGCTACCACCCCATCGTTGCCGCCAACACTCACGCCACGGGCCGCGATAACGGAGCCGCCGCCGGAGAACGCCGTTGCCGCGCCCGACGAATCGAATTCGGCGGTCACCGACGCGAGGCCATCAGCCCCCACGCCAACACCCTGGAGAAAAGTGTAGGCAACCGTATAACCCGCCCCGGAGGTCAGTCTTGGCGCATCAACGCCAAGAATCTGCCCGGACCCGCCACGCTGTTCGCCGCCAACATATGGCGCCGCCTCGTTACCGTAATGGTATCGGCCCGAGATGACTGGCGCCGGTGAAACGATGATGCGGCCCCCGGCAAGGCGCGCCGACTGCCGCTCCGCCACCTGCCAGCACCGGCCACCGACGCAGACTTGCGCGCGCCCCCGCCCCACGGAGAGTTCGAGACCTCGGACAACGGAGATCAAGGCGTCGGCATGGAACAGCGACACCGTTGCGGCGCCCGCCACAACCCGACGCTCTGCCGCCGGATTGCGGCCCCGCGCTAGGCGAAGCCGGCCCGATTCGAGCACCATGTTGTGGCCTGACGTCCCCTCTGCGGCCACACCGCCGGCCAGACGCATCCGCGAACCTGGTGCTAGGGAGACCGACGCGCCATCCGGAAAGTCCAGTTGCAGGAGGGTGGCCGTCGTTACCAGCTCATCGCCACGTCGGAGGATCGCTCCCTGGGGGAGAAGCTGCCCCTCCCCTCCGCGTCCGGTTACCGACCACCGGATCGCATCGGTGGCAAAAGCGACACGGGCCAACTCCTCGGCTGAACTGGGCGCCGACACAGGACAGACGACCAGCGCCAGCCAGGGAAGAATCCGCATTACGCCTCCCCCTGACAATGGCGGAATACGGGATCAGAAGTCGCGGCGAACCGTGATCGACGCTGTCTCGCGATGGAACTCGTTGATCGCAATGTTGGAATTGTTATGCATGGTCATCACTTGGGGCGTCACCAGCCAGTTCTTAGCGGGAACCCAGTTCATACCCAAACTGAGAGAAACCTGGGTATCAACGCGTCGCATCATTACCGGCCAGGGCTCGATCCCCTTGTAGCTGCGACGTTCATGAGTCAACTGGGCGAAATAGGCTTCGCTGTCGCTGCGTCTCCACTCGGTGCCAAAGCGCAAACCGTTAAGACTGTGGCGCAGATTCCGCATGTTGTCGGCACGTTCCTTCTCGAAGCCGACATATGCTCCTGCGTAAGCCGAGATCCCACCGTCAAAGGCATGGCCGAGGCTGCCACCCAAAGTCCACCGATCGGCATCCCTAAGGCGCTGATTGGGATAATAGTTCTCGGCATACTGAACATACAAAGCCCCCTGATCCCGGGGACCAAGATTGCGCATCCACTGGCCAGTAAACCCATTCGCCGTTCGGTAACGATCGCTCTCGATCCACAGGGTGTTACTTTGGGCCTGGAGCGTAAATTGATCGACATCCCGATCCCACTGAAAACCGGCGCTGCCATCGAAGGATGATGTGTCGAAGCGGTGATTGGTCGCATTGACGCGCTGGTCAATGCGACCGCCCGCCAGGAAGGACACGCCGCCGCCCAAGGGATTACGGTACCGCAGGCCGGCGGCGAGAGTGGTGAAATTGTCGCCATCGGCCATGAAGGCCGGGCCAAAGGTCATGAGCACACCGCTCATGCCCGGGAAGGCCACGTTAGCCGTGCCCATGCTGCTGCTGATGTTGCTGTCGATACCGATGCCCGCCTCGACGAAGGCCTTGAAACTGGGCCGGGTGTGATCGTCGAACTGATCCGCCACAGACAGCAGGCGCTCAATGTTGGCCGCCACCGCCGGGGGTACGCCCTGCGCCCTGACCACAGCGAACTCGCGCCGTGCCGCGTCGGTTTCGCCCAGAGCCAGGTAGGCGCGGGCCATTTCAGCCCGCGCGCGGGCATTGCCGGGCTCCAGGGCCAACACCCGCTCAAGGGCAAACACCGCACGGGTATTCTCTCCCGCGTCGATGGCGGCACTGCCCAGCAACAGATCGAACTGGGGGTCACCGGAACGATTTGTCGCCTGCGGTTCCAGCAGCGCATAGGCCTCGGCACCACGATTGCCCTCGATCAAGGCGTGGGCCTGGTCGAGGAGCGGATCGGCATGGACCGCGCCGGCGCCAAGCAGCCAGAGGGCGATGAAAGCAGCGGGAATACTGGCGATCCTATACATGTAAAGTACCTGAAATCAACGCCCGAACATGACCGCGCCGGAGACATTGCCCGCGGCGCCGCCGTTAAAGAGATAAGTGTATCCCGCCCGATTGGCCGTCGGCCCGTAGAACGACCCCGCCAGGTTACCGCCGGTGCATGGACCACTACACGTGAATGTACCGGTGAACTGGGGGAAGGTACCGGTCACGCTGCTGCTGGTCAAATCAATGTTGGCGCCGCCAATGGGAACATTCAGATTGGTATTGACCACAGTATTCCCGCCAGCACTACCTATGGTGGTACCGCCAAACTGCACCGTGAAGGAACCGGTGACCAACCCGGTTCCAATAAGCCCGGCATCCGACGTCGGCGAGGTAAATCCAATCAAGGGCATGGTGGCCTTGATGCCGGTCAGGGAAGAAAGTGCCGTCGCGGACGTCGGTACGCCCACCGCATAATGCACCTGGGAGAAGTTCACCGGACCACCGAAATCACCATTCGCGACCGCCCAACGGCCCCAGGCAACAATGCCATCCGTCGCCCCTTCGGCATGGATGCTGGCAGCGAGGCTCGCGGGCGCACCTGCCACCACTGCGGTTCCCGAGGCGGTAGACATGCGTCCGGCCACGTCGAAAGTCGCTGTCGCCGCAGTAATGGTTTCCAGTGCGGGCAAACCGGTCGAGGTGTCGACCAGGGCAACGGATGCCTCATACCCCGGTCCCGACGGCAGTGTCGGAACTGCAATGCCTCCCGTCGGCGTTCGCTGTTCCCCGCCGGTGTAGAGGGTCGGGTTCGTTGTCGAGGTGGAAGTTGAGAGATTGCCCTTGTTCTGGGTGTGCTCAGGCTTGGTATTGGCATTCGGCGTAAATACCGTTTCCCCCGGCTTCACCGAGGTACAACCGCCCTGGTTACACACTTCCACCTCACCCGCTTGGGTGCTGACCTTGAGGCCACCATCAAGTTCAGCCGAGTATTCCGTGCCACGAATACCGATGGTGGCGACTTCGGTTCGCATAGCGTAAGCACCACGATTTCGCTTGCCGATCAGGCCGGAAATCGTGCGCAAACCGCCCTTGATGAGACTGAAGAATCCCTTTTCCTCGCCGTCGGGCTTACCGTTGAAGCGGTATTCGTCGATCTTGAATTCGGTCTTCGGCTGCAAGGAAACCACGGAACTGTCGGAAAACAGCAATTGCGCCCGCCCGTCGCCGGTGACGACGGTTTCACCGCTGGTGATTTCGTTACCCTTGACGAGAGGACGAGTGACGCCGCTCGTCGCCTTGGCAACCACGGGGCCGGCAACGAAGTCAACTTTGGCTGCGTTGGCCGATGTTTGGGCAAATGCCGCCAGGGGCATGACAATCAGGCCCAGAAACAGGACAATTCTTCGAATATTCAGCGCCATGGAAAGCCTCCACAGAGAAGCAACAGGTAATAACGTCATTATAGGTGCGAGCTTGAGCGCCATTGGGCGAGTTCGGCCGCAACGTGATCTATTACCGGCGCCCAGGAACCATATCCAGGCTGACGGAACAGGCGCATCGTCGGGTACCAGGGGGTATCGTCCCGCTCGGTCAGCCAGCGCCAGCAGGCATCGTAGCGAGACAGGGTCCAAATCGGCACACCGAGACCGCCCGCCAAGTGAGCCACCGAGGTATCGACGGAAATCACCAGATCCAGGTTGCGCACCAAGGCCGCCGTATCAGCGAAGTCATGGAGATCTTCGGTCCAATCGGCAAGGCGCGGGTCTTTGGCGGTGCCTTCGCCCTTTTGCAGATTGATGAAACGCAGCCCATCGAGGGACAGAATCGGCTCCAGGGCATCCAGAGTCAGGCTGCGGCGGCGGTCGATGAGATGGGCGCCGGGATCATTGCGGCGCGGATTACCAGCCCACACCAGGCCCACCCGAGGGCGTGGATCACCGGCCAAACGCCGCGCCCATTGGCTGACCTGGGCCGGATCGGCCCACAGATAGGGGGTGCGGGCGGGGATGGTTTCGACGCGGGTGCCGAAAGTTCGCGGCAGACTCATCAGCGGGCTGTGGAAATCCGTGATCGGCAAGCCCTCGCCCTGGGGCACCACGCGGTCAATGCCCGGCAGCATCTCGAACAGCCGCTTCAGGGGTGGGTGGCACTCGAGCACCACGCGAGCGCCCATGCGCGCCACCAAGGGCGCGTAACGCGCGAACTGGAGGGCGTCGCCAAGACCCTGTTCGGCATGCAGGATGATCGAACGCCCGGCAAGGGGTTCGCCCTGCCACTGGCGCATGGGGAAATTACGCCGATTGCGTTTCGCCTCGTGGGCACCTTCCCAGCGCCATTCGTACTCGCGCCAGCCTTCCTCATAGCGACCGGCGGCAAGCAGGGCCATGGAATAGTTGAGGTGGCCTTCGGCATGGTCGGGAGCAATTTCCAGGCAGCGCCGATAGGCAGCCAGGGCACCGTCCAGATTGCCCAGTTCACGTCGGGCACTGCCCAGGTTGTTCCAGGCGCGGAAGTTGAAGGCGTCTTTTTCCACCACCAGACCGAGCATGTCCTGGGCGGTTTGCGGATCACCCAGTTCGCGCCGCAGATTGCCTAGGTTGAGCAAGGCTCCCGAATGCTCCGGCGAGAGTTCCAGCACCCGCTTGTAGGCGGCCTCGGCCTCCTCGAAAGCGCCGCTTTCCCGCAGCACGTTGCCCAGGTTGAGCCAGGCACTGAGGTAGTCGGACTTGATGGCCAGGGCCTGGCGGTAGGCGGCGGCTGCATCGGCGTGACACCCGAGTTCGGCCAGAGCATTGCCTAGGTTGTAAGCAGCGGAGGGCTGGTTGGAATCGGCAATCAGGGACTCCCGGTAAGCCTCGGCAGCCTCGGCGGTGCGGCTGGCGGCAGCCAGGGCGATGCCCAGGTTGCCCAGATACACCGGGTCTCCCGGCTTGATCGTCAGGGCACGGCGAATCGAAGCGATGGCCTGCTCGTGTTCCTTGCGGCTGCCATGGATGACACCAAGCAGATGCAGCGCGTCCGGATTCTCCGGGTCCGTTGCCAGGGCCTGACGATAAGCAACCATGGCTTCGTCCACCCGACCGGCCTGGTGGGCAGCGAAGCCGCTACGCAGGAACGGATCAGCGGCGGCAGCCTTGGCCGGATCGCGAGTAGGAACTGCGGGCGCAGCGGGAGCAGTGCGAGTACCTGGGACGACACCAGCAAGCACCTGCACCTGGTCGCTGCGGGGACCACGGCCGGCGATCTGGTAACGGTCGGCATCCACCACCTGAACCGTGGGCTGGAAAGGTTTGGCGTCAGGCCGCAAGGGAACCTGACGCGGCGCCAGTTGTTTTAGCCAGGCCGGCAAAGCGCGGGCGACCTCCTTCAACACCGGTTCCCATACGGCGGGCTTCTCCTGGTTGAACATGTGCATGGTCGGATACCACGGGCTGTCCTTGCGCCCCCGCATCCAGCGCCATTCGCTGTTGAAGCGGTTGAGCATCCACACCGGCCGCCCCAGGGCTCCCGCCAGGTGAGCGACACCGGTGTCGACGCAGATGACGAGATCGAGTTCGCTCATCAGGGCCGCCGTGTCGGCGAAATCCTTCACCTCGTCCATCGGGTCGATCAGGCGCGCAACCAGCTCCGACGCCGGGCCATCGGGGCGCACCTTCTGTAGGCTGACCCAGGCCACATCCTCATGGGCCAGCAGGGGCGCGAAGGCTTCCAGGGGAATGCTGCGGTAGCGATCTCCGCGGAAACCCCGCGAGCCGTACCAGACAATGCCGACGCGGGGCCGCGTTTCCTTGGCGAAGTATTCGCGCCACTTGGCCGCTGATGACTCACCGGCATAGAGGTAGGGCGTCAGGGCCGGAACGGTTTGCACGGTGGTGCCGAAGGCCAGGGGCAGGCTCATGGCCGGACAGTGGTAATGATAGGGTTCCCGCACCACGGCCTGGGCATGCTCGCCGGGAATCACCCGTACCCGGTCGCCCATGCTCTGCTGCACCAAGCGATAAAGCTCGTTCTGCACCACGAAAGTAACGTGGGAGAATTTCTCCTGCAGCAATAGCACATAGCGACAGAACTGCAGCGTGTCACCAAAACCCTGTTCGTAGTAAATGATGATGCGGGCGTTGGCGGGAGGAGTCTCGCCTTTCCATTGCGGGAAGGGGAACTTTGGCGGCTTCACCTTTTTGGCTTGATCGGAGCCTTCCCAGCGCGATTCGTACTCCTCGAAGCCGGTCTTGAGGTCGCCCATCATCAACGTCACCAGTGCATGGCCAAAGCGAGCGCCGGCGAACTTCGGATTGATGGTCAGGGCCTTGTTGTAACTGGCAAGACCCTCTTCAAGGCTGACAAAGTCCTGCAACAGGTTGCCTAAATTGGTCAGGGCTTCGACGAAGTCCGGCTTTACCCGCAGCGCCTCGGCATAGCAATGGCGGGCATCGTCGATGCGCTCCTGGCTGACGCGGATATTGCCCAGGTTGCTCCAGGCCGGCGCGAAGTTGGGATTGTGCTTGAGGGCCGCCTCGAAACACTCGACGGCTTCGTCGGTGCGTTCCTCGCCCATGAACAGGGCGCCAAGGTTGTTGTAAGCCTCCACTAGTTCGGGCTGCAGTTCGATCGCGCGACGATGCAGCTTGATCGCCTCCTCCAGCCGCCCGGCTTCCTGCAGGGCATTACCGAGGTTGGTCATGGCCGCGGCAAAATCCGGCTTCACCGCCACGGCGCGCTCGTAGATCTCGATGGCCCCCTTGAGGTCGCCCTTGTCGCGCAGGGCGGCCGCTAGGTTGTTCATGGCTTCGGCGTAATCGGGCTTGAGCTCGATAGCCTTGCGATAGGCCGCAATGGCTTCGTCGGCACGACCCGCATCCTTCAGGGTAACGCCAAGGAAGTGGTGGGCCTCGGCGTCGCCGGAGCCGGCTTCGAGGGCCTTCTGGTAAGCGGCGATGGAACCATCCACGTCACCCAAACGGCGGCGCACACGCCCCAGATTGGTCCATGCCTCGGCCATCTTCGGTGCCAGCTCGGTGGCACGCACGAAGGCAGCGACGGCCTCGTCGAGCCGATTCAGGCTCTTGAAGGCCTTGCCGAGGTTGTTATAAACCTCAGAGAAATCCGGCTTGAGGCGGATCACCTGATCGAACAGGGGTACTGCCGCCTCGAATTCCCGGTTCTGGCAATGGGCCACACCCAGCAGGTGCAGGGCATCCACCTGGCCGGGGAAACGCTCCAGCACCTGGCGATACATGGGCATCGCCACCTGGAAGTTGCCGGACTGGTGAATCGCCACCGCCTGATTCATGACCGCCGCCATCTCCGGCGGCAGCACACCCGCCGGTGCGGAGGTGGCAACAGCCGTAGACGGAGCGACAGGCATCACGGATGAATGCACGGTAGGTGATGGCACAGGAGCCGCAGGGACGATGCCCGCCGGCCTGCGTGGTGGCGCCTTGCTGCTCGCCGGCTTTTTCTTCTTCGCTGCGGGCCCCGTGCCCGTCGGAGTCTTGTTCGCCATCTCAGGGTTCCCGTATCGCTTCGTCCATGGCCTTGGTCAGCGGCCAGAGCAGGTAGGAAATCACCGTACGCTTGCCGACCACGATTTCAGCCGTCACCGTCATGCCGGGCAGCAACCGCGCCTTCGGATCCATGCGCTTCAGGCGCGTACCGCTCAGGGAAACGCGGCCGAGAAAATACGAATCGCCACCCTGCCCCTGGGCCGACGCGGCGGCAATGGCGGCTGCGCTGTCACGGCGGAAGGAGTCCTCGGTGAGGGTCTTCACTTCACCATTAATGGTGCCGTGCTGCTGGAAGGGGTAAGCATCGAACTTGATGTGGGAGGCATCACCGAGCTTTACGTAGCCAATGTCACCGGAATCAATCTGCACCTCGGCTTCGAGTTCGGCATCAATCGGCACCAGGGTAAACATCGGCTCCGCCTCCTTGACCACGGACCCCGTCGAGCGCTTGGCAATCTCAAGCACCACGCCATCGGCGGGGGCGGTCATGGTCACCAGTTTGCTGCGCTTGTCCGCCTTCTGCATCTGCTCGTTGGCGGTATCGCGGTCGCGCTGGGTGGTCAGCAACTCCTCCATGGCCTTTTGCCGCCAGCCCTTGATGAAGGCGGCCCGATCGGCTTCGGCGGCCGCCAGTTCGCGGCGCAATTCGGCCGCCTTGTTGCGCGCCTGTTGCAGGTCGCGCTCGACTTCCAGACGCTTCTCCCGCGCCTCCAGCAGCCGGGCCTTGGAACCGAACTGCTGCGCCAGTAGCTTCTCCTGCATGGCCTCGATTTCCGTCAGGGACTGCACCCGGGCATCCAGCACCTGCTGGTCGCGGCGATTGGTTTCGATGCCGGCCTTGACCCGCGCCACGGTCTCGTCCATCTTCGCCAACTGCGCCTTGTAATTGGCCTGACGCTCTTCGTGGAGGCGCGCCTGAAGGTTGCTATCCTGGTCCTTACCGGTAGCAGTCCCCTTGCCGCCGGCGAGTTCCCGTTCCAGACGCTGGGCCTGGGTGTCCAGGCTCTGTACGCGCTGTTTGAGCTGAGCCAGATCGGAGGTTGTAAAGGTTGGATCAAGGGTCGCGAGGACCTGTCCCTTCTTTACCACCTGGCCAATGCGTACATCGATACTCTGGATAATGGATGTCTCCAGCGGCATAACCACCAGGTTGGAAAGGGGTGTCACCAGCCGTCCACGGGCGACGACAATGCGATCCACTTCCGACACGCTGGCCCAGATCAGGAACAGCGCCACCATGCTCGCCAACGCATACAGGGTCATGCGTGCCGCCTGCGGCAATGGCCGGCGCTCGATCTCATCGGCATCCGGCAGGAACTCGATGGCGCTCTCCGTCATCGGTGGCGGCGCGCCGTCCGCAGGCCTGGGGTCCCCGCCCCCCTCGGGCTCGGGCGGCGTCTTCAGATGTGGCTGGTCTGCTGGTTCCATAGGGACTGATAGGGTTCGCAGCGTGTAAGCAACTCGCTGTGGCGACCAATGTCCATCACCTTGCCATGCTGCATCACAACGATGGCATGGGCATTGACCAAGGTGGAAAGACGGTGGGAAATCATGATTACCGTGCGACCAACGGCAATGCGCGACAGGTTGTTGATGAAGATCGCCTCGCTTTCCGGGTCGAGGGCACTGGCAGCTTCATCGAGGATCAATACGCGTGGCTGAGACAGCAAGGCGCGGGCGATGGAGAGACGCTGCTTCTGGCCGCCGGACAGGTTGGCGGCGTTTTCTTCCAGCAGGGTGTCGTAACCCTGGGGCAGGCGTTCGATGAACTCGTCGGCGCCCGCCGCCTGGGCGGCAGCAACGATCTGCTCAAACGAAGCATCGGGGCGGGCGGCGCTGATGTTCTCCTTGACTGTGCCACGGAACATGAAGTTCTCCTGCAGCACGACGCCGATCTGCCGGCGCAGATGAGGCAGTTCGATTTCCCGCGCATCGACGCCATCGAAACGGATCACCCCCTCCTGTACCGGGTACATGCCCTGGATCAGCTTGGTGAGCGTGGTCTTGCCCGAGCCACTGCGTCCGACGATGCCCACCACATGGCCCGCCGGGATCGTCAGACTGGCGCGATCAAGCGCCGCGACACTGGCGCCGGGGTAACGAAACGTGACATTCTCCAGGCTGATTTCCCCTTTCAGCACCGGGCGCAGGCCGCCGGCACCGGCGCGGCCCTCCGAAGGGCGATTCATGACCTCGCCCAACATCTGTACCGAGAGTGCCGTCTCCTGGTATTCGTTGGCCAGGGAAACAATCGCCACCAGAGGCGAGGTGACGCGACCGGAAATCATCTGGAAGGCAATCAGGGCGCCGACGGTCATAGTTTGGGAGAACACGTCCTGGGCGCCGATGACGATGATCGCCACCGACATCATCTTTTCCAAAAACTGCACCAGGGAGTGCGCGGCGGTGGAAATGCGGCCAACGCGAAAATGCATGGTAATGGCCTGGGCCGCCTTCTGATCCCACTGCTTGCGCTGCATGGGCTCCAGGGCCAGGGCCTTCACGGTGCGCATGCCGTGGATGGTCTCAACCATCAACGCCTGTCGCTCGCCCTCGGCCTGGTAGAGCGCCTTCAGTCGCACCTGGAAGGGCGGAATCAGCGCCGCCACGACGCCGCCAATAAGCAGGGTGAAGAACAGGGTAACCGCCGCCAGCTTGGCCGAATAGAAGAACAACAGGGGCAGGAATACCACCAGCGCAGTGGCGTCGAGAGCGGTGAAGAACAGGCGTCCGGTAAGAAACTGACGGATCTTTTCCACCTGCTGCATGTGGCGCACCACCACGCCTGCGGTGGCGGACTCGAAGTAATCGATAGGCAACGAAAGCAGATGGGCAAAGGTACGGCGGGTGAGCCGCATGTCGATCTTGTTGGTGGCCGCCAGGGTGAGAAACTGCCGCAGGAAACCGAACACGCTGTCGAACACCAGGGCAATGACGATGCCCACCGCCAAGACCCAGAGGGTGGAGCTGCTCTGGTGCACCAGCACCTTGTCGATAATCAACTGGAAGAATATCGGCGATGACAGGGCGAGTACGTGCAGCACCAGGGCGGCAATGATGATGTCGCGGAACGCCAGCTTCTGCTTGAGAATCTCGGGGATGAACCAGCGCAGTCCGAAGGGTTGATTGGGATCACCCAGAGCATAGATGCGCTTGAGAAAAACAACCTCTCCGTCCCAGCGGCCGCAGAACTGGTCGCGGGTAATCACCAGCACGTCGGCCTGATTGGCCAAGGGATCAAGCACGGCGACCTTGGCTTCCTCCTCGCCTTGGGCGGGGCGGGCGCCAACAACAATGACGCTGTTGCCATTGGCGAGCTTGGCCACCAGGGGAAACACGTCCTTCAAGGCGACCAGCGCCGTCCAGTCGATTCGCTCGGCCTTCGCCTTCAGGCCAACATCCGAGGCCATGCGCAGAAACAGCGCCGGCGATGGCTCAGCTGTGCCAAGGGCGTAGTCATGGATCAGCCGATCGGGATTAACCTGAAGCCCGTGATGCTGGGCAATGGCGGTCAGGCACTGGACGGCAGTATGGGGAAAACGTGCTTCTTCTTCCATCGAAAACGGACGTGGCGCCGTCGCTCAAGAACAACGTGAAGGAACCCTCTGGCGCAGCCGGAGGGTATGACGGAAACGACTTACTCGAAGTTCGGCGAGGAAGGCTTCTTCTTGCCTCCGGTAGTCGCCGCAGGCGCTTCCGCCGGCGCGGCGGCAGGAGCGGCCAGCCCCGGGGCCGCGTCGCTCTTCTGATTCACGATGCCGGCGGCAATCAGCTTCTTCATCACATCCTCGGCCAAGGCGTAAGCACGCAGGAAACCGTCGATGGGCATGATGAGGCGACTATGGGTCTCGAACTGGGGCTGCGCCGGTTGCTGGCCGCTGGCGGAGGACGCCAGCGTGGCGAGGTCGATGCGCACCAGGTTGCCGGTGACTGCAATACCGTTGAAGGTGTCGGCGAAGATGTCTTTCTGACTCATGAAAAGCACTCCCTAGCGAGAAAAACAAGCCCGCCCCGAAGGGCGGGCATGGGCTGATGGTGAATGGATATATTCTAGCTGTAGATGTTTGTGATGAACGAGTTCCACTTCGAATCAGCAACGAACTGGTAGTTGCCGGCATTGTAGTCCGGCGCCGCCGCGCCCGCGCTGCCGGGCACGAAGACCGCCAGAGAACCGCCGGCCCCCATCGCCTGGTTGAGGGCACCAATCACCGCGTTGGCCGAGTCTTGCACCGACGACCCAACCGCCCCGTCCGCCGCGACGGCGGTCATGAAGCTGCGCAGATCCACCTGACTGGCATCGCCAGCGATCCGGGCGCCATTCACATCGACCAGCATGGCGTCCTTGATGCCTGCCAGTCCGTCAGCCACGTCGACGAAGGCACCGAGAGCCGTGGTCAGGGCGCTGACTTGGGCGCTGGTTGCATTTTGCAGTTGGGCCTCATTGGCGTAGTAGGCCGCGTAGCTGTCCGTCGCCGCCGTCGCCAATTGGGCATCGGTCATGGTCGGATTGGCGGCCACCTTCAGCAACCAGCCGGCGTAATCCCAGCCGTCGGCCCTAGACAGGGTTTCCGGCGCCACGACGAAGTTGGTCTGGTTCTGCACCTGAGCCACCAGCTCGATATTGGCCGAGGCGTTGGTATCGAAACCGAGCAGATCCACCTTGCCCACCGCCGATTGACCGATGGCGCGGGACAATTCGGACGCCGACAGAGAGTCACGACCACTAGTGAAGTCTACTCCGACACCAGTGAAGCCGCCTCCGTTGTGATCCCACACCACCAAGGCATATTTGTCGGCATGGTAGGCAGATGTACTCCAGTCAATGAACTCGGTCAGGGTCGCCGCATCGCCCATATTGCGCTCCGCCACGGTTCCCGGCACCGCCGTCAAGGTAGTCTTGAACGTCGTCAAGTTGGTATCGTAGGTCAGCTTGCCGCGCTTCGTATCGTTGTTGGCGGTACTGTCGTACTGAACCACGATATTCACATTGTCCGGCAGCTTCACCGATTCCATCAGATTGAGCACCTTTAGAGCGCTCTGGTTGGTGTCACCATCCACATAGACCATGATGGTCCAGGACGCCTTCTTCTCGCCCGCTGCCGCCAGGGTACGCACGGTAAAGTCAGCCGCTGCGAACTGGCCCAGTTCATCCCGCGCCATAACTCGCACTGCCAAATCGTTGCCGGCTGCGGGAGGCGTACCGCTGAAGGTACGGGTGGTGGCGTTGAACGCGAGCCAGGTTGGAAGGGCCTGACCATTCGCCAGGGTGGCGCTGTAGGTCAGGGCCGCCGTACCGTCGTCGGTGAATACATTGCTCGGCAGTTGGAAGCTGAAGGCCTGACCTTCCTTGGCATCAATGGCGCGCCGGCCATGGTCAACATTCGGCAGAGCGGTGGCAAACGCCGCAGCGTCCAGCACCGGTGCGCTGTTGCTATCGGAGGACAGGGACAGGGCGTAGCTACCGGCCTGGCCACCCTCCCCGCTCGCGGCGATGAAGTAGGTACCATCGGCCAGCGCCGTGTAAACCAGGCGCGCCTCGGTACTGCCGGCGTAGTTGGCGATCAGCGAAGCGCCGCTGACGCGAGCGCCGCTTTCATCGTACAGACCCAGCAGGATTGGGTCGGAGAGACTACCAGAACCCGACGGCAGGCCCTTGAGGTCGGCTGTATAGGTGCTACCGGCATTCAAAACCACCTTGAACCAATCCACGTCACCCGCAGCATTCACCTGGCCACGAACAAAGTTACCGGTCGCCAAAGTACCCGTCGTACCCGTCGCGGCGCTGAAGTCGTCGCCACCGGGGACCGTGCGGATCACGAAGCCGTCAGACGTCACCAGAGAACCATCGCTGGCCTGCACACGCACCACGATATCGGGCGCACCGACTGGCACATTGGTGGCAACGAACATGCGCGCCACCGGGTCGAAACTCAGCCAGTCAACTCCCACCTCCGCCAGCTCCGCCTGGTTAGCCCAGGTCAGAGTCAAGGGCTGGCCATTGGCATCCCCGAACTCGTTCCACGGCAGACGCACGGCGAAGGCCTGGCCTTCCACCGCCGTCTGGTCGGTCATGGTATTCACCACCACCGGAGCCACGTTGTTGTTGGACAGCGTCAGGTTGTAAGCACCCGTGGCCGCGCCGAAAGCACTCGCTGCCACATAGTAGGTACCCGCCGCCGCCGAGAACACCACCTGGGCATCCTTGGTCGTCGCGTTGGCATCGTCGTTACCGGTGCCGGAAATAAGCGTCCCACTGCCATCGTAGATGCCGTAAATCCGGGAATCCGCCAGCTTGGTCGCTCCACTGCCGGTCTCACCCACGGTCCAGATGCCGTCTGTCAGAACCGCCTTGAACCAGTCGATGTCGCCAGCTACGTTGATGCTGCCGCTGGCAACGAAGCTTCCGGAAGCCGTGCCCGTACCAGCCACGAACGCAGCCGTGGTGGCGGTGCCTGCCGCTTCCGGATCCACGGCGGCAACCAGACTCAGGCTGTAATTGGTATCCGCCGTGGTGTCCATCAGGCGCACGGCATAAGTTCCGGCCGCCAGATTCTCGAAGTTGAATATTTCGCTATAGCCCGTGCGCACCGCAGCCACGGTGCTGAAGCTGGCCCACGCGGTACCGGTTTGCTTCCACAACTCCAGATCCACATCGGCGGTAATTCCATCGAGGCGAGCAATGAAGTTGGATGCGGCTGTCGCGGCGCCTCCCGCCGGTGGCAGGGTGAAGCGATACCAGTCTTCGGCATCGTTGGCGCCGATGAAGTCAAGATACGGCGCCGCCTGGGTCGCGGCGACGGTCACCGCCTTCATGCTGGCCGTTGTGTTGCCGGCTCCGTCCGTTGGCGCAGTACCGAGCTTGGCATCGAACTTGAGACTGTAGTTCGACTCGCCAGCCTTCTGGATCACATGGGCATAATAGGTTCCGCCGGTGGATAGACCGTTGATGGCGATGTTTTCCGCAGTAATGCCGGAAGCGTTGGAGAAGGCGATTACCGCACCCGTCGAGTCGAGTAGTTCCAGATCGGCGTCGGAACCTGCCACAAGGCCAGTCAGGGACATGGATACGTTGATGCCATACGGAGCCGACGTATTGGCGGCCAGCTCGATCTTGAAGTAGTCGTCCCGGTCGCTAAAGCCAATGAAATCGGCATTGGTGTTGAGAGAAACCGCCGTCGCAGAACTGGTTGCCGTCAGGATGGGAGTGGCCACCGCCCCGGCGCCCGTGCCCTTGAACAGACTGGTTGCCGCACCGGTGGTACCGTTGTTATCGGCGGCACGGTCGGCATAGGCCTGGAGCGACAGGTTGTAGGCGGTTTTGTCGGTCGGCTCGTGCTGCACCACCTGGACGTAGTAGGTTCCTGCCGCCAAACTTACGGAAGAAAGACCGAAGTCATCGCTACCCGTCGCCGTTAGATCCTGAGTCACCATACTCAAGGATGCCATCGTCGTGCCCGTCGCAGTGCGGCGGTAGAGCGATACGTCCGCATCATCCGACATGCCCGACATGCCCAGATTGAAGACGTAGTTCGCCGCGACGGTGGTACTGGCCAACACAAAGCTGTACCAATCCGCCACCGTATCTGTTCCGTAACCGATAGCCTCGCTAATGACCAGGGGAGTCGCACCCACTGTGACAGCCTTGGCCGAAGCAAGCACATTCCCCGCCGTGTCCGCCGGATTCGGCGCCGTGGCACCCATGGTCAGGCTGTAGTTCGTGGAACCGGACTGGCTCACGACCTTGAGGTAATAGACGTCCGCCGCCAGGTTGTCGAAACTGACGGATTCCGCCGAGGATCCGGCGTTGGTGCTGAAGGCAATCGGCGTCGTGCCATCGGCCTTGAGCAGCACCAGATCGGCATCCGCCGAAAGGCCCGTCAGGTTGGCGGTGAACTTCGACAGCCCGTAACCGCGCGTATCCACCTTGTAGAAGTCCGCCGGGTCGGCCAGGCCAACGGCATCGGTGTAGGTCTTCATCACCGTGGATACCGGGGCAAAGGTGTAGAGCGCCGCCTCGGCGTCATCCACCGGCGCGGTCGGCGCCGCCGACATCTTCAGCGAATAGTTGATGGTGCCGGAAGCTGGGTACACCCAGACGTAATAGGTGCCGCCCGCCAGCCCATCGACACTGATGCTCTCGTTGCTGCCGGAGCCGGTGCTGGAGGCAACGATCTGTCCGTTGCCATTCAGCAGACGCACATCCGCATTCGGGCTGTCGCCCAGCAGACTGAGACGGAAGCTGCTCTGGCCGCTGGTGGTGAACTTGTAGTAGTCCTGGTCCGTACCACCCACATAGTCGCTGTAGGTCACTTCGTTGGCCGTCAAAACACTGATGTTGCGCGCGGCGGCGATGGAGTCGCCGGCGTTGTCCGCATTGGCCGTGGAGGTGAGCTTCAGGGTGTAGTTGATGTTGCCGAGGAACTGATAGACGCGAACGTAGTAGGTTCCGGCCTCCAGATTGTCGAGATTGATGTTGTCCGGTGTGGTACCACCCTGGGCGCTGCCAGCAATGAAACTACCGCTGCTGGAAAGCAGTTGCAGGTCGGAGTCTGGCGTCAGACCGGTCAGGTTCAGTGCCAGCTTGCCGCGACCGGTGGTAACGAAGCGGTAGTAGTCGTTCTTGTCGCCTTCGCCGACGAAGTCGGTAAAGCTGCGGGTGGAGGCACCCACGGCACCAATATCGTAGGCAAGGTCACGGGTGTTTCCGGCCAGGTCGATACGGGTGGTATCCACCACGGTGACGCCGGTGGCGTCATCGTTGCGGACCACGCCCACAGCCTGGGTCCCAGTGGGCGCTATCGTGCCATTGCTGGCCTGGAACAGACGCACCTTGAAGGCCTCATCCATTTCCTGATAGGTGTCGCCCACGACGCTGACCGTGATCAGTGCCGACATGGCGCTCGCCGCAAGCGTAACGGTCCCCCCCGGCAGCTTCCCACCAGAAAAGTCGGCAAGGCTTGAACCGCCAAGAACTGGAACTACGCCCCACACCGCGGTTGTCGCCTTGCTCGCATCGCCACTTCGGTTAATGCTGAAGACATACGATGTGGTGAGGGAGTTGCCTTCCTGCTTGGAGGCATCCACAGCCGTGATGGTGACCACCGGCGCCAGAATATCGTCGTTCGAGATAATCGCCCGGGCCTTGGTGGCGGTAGAGTCCAGGGTGGCGGATGTGGCGTTGGAGAGAATGACCTCGAAGGCCTCGTCCCTTTCAACACCGACATCGCCGGAGACCAGCACCGTGACGAACCGTTCCGACTCGTCGGCAGCAAAGGTCAGCGTGCCGGACGACATGATGCCGCCGACAAAGTCAGTCGCCGTCGCGGCGGAAATGCCGGTCGCCGTCGCGCCCTGAACCTTCCAGGCCACGGTGCTAATGGCGCCGATGGCTCCGGCGCGGGTGACGCGGAACACACGCTCGGTATAACCGGCATCACCCTCCGCCTTCTCGGGACTGAGGGCGGTCACGGAAATAACCGGTGCCACTTCGTCGTTCTTGATGGTTGCCGTGGCAATGGCGCCGGTTGTACTCAACGTCGCGCCACCGGGGCTCTTCAGCAGCACCGTGAATTTCTCGTCGACTTCCAGCGCCTGGTCCTGCGCCACCATGATGGTAACGTTCTGGAACAGTTCGCCCGGCGCGAAGGTCACCACTCCGGTGGGTAGCGTTCCTCCGGCGAAGTCGGAAGCCGCGGCCCAACCCGCAACCGCAGACACCTTGACCTCGTAGCCGACAGTCACGGTATTGCGCGTGGTTCCGTTGCGCGCCACGGTGAATACGAAGGGAGTTGCGCCGCCAATCACGCTGCCTTCGGGCAGGCTGGCCTGGGCTGCTGTAATGCTGACGGACGGCAGCACGGGTACATAGTCCACCGGCGCGGCTTCAAGGGTGTAGACCAGACCCGCATCGCCCATCACATCCAGATAGTAATTGCCAGAGGTGACCGGATTAAAGGTGAAGGTTGTATCTGTCCAGTCTGCCGTGCCGGATGCGGTGGTCACCCCGGAAGCCAGTGCAGTATTGGTCGCCGCCACCACCGATGAGGTGTACACCCCCATGCTCATGGTAGAGGTACCGGCGGCATGGGCGACGAACTGGTAGTTGGTACCCGCCGTCAGACTGACCTTGTACTGGTTGCCGTCGGCATCAAGCCACCCCGAAGACGCCACGGCCTTGGTGGACAAGGTCTGGGCGGTTACTGTTCCCGCTGCTGGCCAGAAGGCAACGCCCGACGCATTGGTTCTGCCCACCAGCAGGTTATAGGCGCCGAGTCCTTCATCACGGGCATTGGCAACCAGGTAGTAGGTGCCACTGGTCACAGGATTGAAGTCAATCTGGGCCACGCTGCCACCACCACTGTTGTCGTCATCCGACAACAGCGAACCGGTTCCATCGCGCAACTGGAGGCCGGCATCGGCCTCCAGGGAGGAAGCCACGAAGCGGTAGATGGAACCTGCCGTCAGACTGACCTTGAACCAGTCTTCATCGCCCGTGCTGTTGAAGTAAGCCGTGACGCTGGTGCCGACACTGACGGCCTTTGCCGACGCCGTGCCGGCGCCGATATCGTCATCGTCGTTGATGATGCGTCCGATGGCGGACGAAACGTTTGGCACCAGACCATTGTTGTCAATCACGTTGAGCGCGAAGGTCTCATCGATCTCGGCAAGAACATCTCCTGCCACATTGACCGTAATGGAGGCTGTAGCGGCGTTGGCAGCAAAACTCAGGGTTCCCGAGGGCAGCAGGGCGCCCGTGAAGTCCGCGGCAGTGGCAGACTCGTCGCCCGGTACTTCGGCAACACGCCAGTTGACGCTGTAAGCCACGCCCACGTTGCTGCGGGTTACGGTAAACACATAGGGCGTGGATGCGCTATTGCCCTCGTTACGCGCCATTTCCTGGGGCGTAATGGTGAAGCGCGGACCATCGTCATTGTTGATGATGACACCTGACGCCACATTGCCGATGGCGGCGATGCTCGCATTACTAGCCGAAACCAGGCTTACCTGGAAGGGTTCGTCAGCTTCCGGCAAAGCATCCGTGGCCACCTTGATGGTGATGAGAGCATCAGCAACTCCCGGCGCCAGGGTGACGGTACCGCTAGGCAGAGTTGCGCCATACCCATAGAAATCATTAGCTACCAGACCGCTGGCAAGGCTGCTCACGCTCCAGCGCGCGACGATGGCGCTGGCAGGGGCGGCGCCCTCGCGGGTGACGCGGAACGTATATTCGCGCCAAGGACCATCCGTCGTATCGCCTTCCTCCTGATTGGCATCCTCGGCGGAAATGGATACTACTGCCGTGGCATCGTCATTCTTGAGCACCGCATAAACTTCGCTGGCGCCACCATCGATATCCATGTTGACCGGATTAGACAAAGAGACGAAGAAGGTTTCGTCCGCCTCCTGCACCGTATCACCCTTGGCCTTGACGGTCACCCGCGCCACCGACTGGCCGGCGGCGAAGCTCGCCGTTCCGGAAAGAGCCGTCGCAAAGTCGCCGGCGTCGATGCCGGCATCGACACCACCCAGGTTCCAGCCGACGCTACCTGCCCGGGACAGGTCGCCACTGCGGTTGACCAGGAACACCCAACTGGCGGCATCGGCGGTTGTGGTGCCTTCAACCGGTCCGCTATCGAAGTTCGGGTCAAGAACGATACCGACAGTACTGGCGATATCATCGTTCTCGATTACGGCGGCCGCCTGACCGGCCAGGAAAGAGACCGTGGCATTGCCGCCGGTCAGGGTAGCGAGATTGACCTGGAAGACTTCGTTGCTCTCAAACTGGGCATCGCCCGCCACGTTGACCGTAAGGTAGGCCACATCCTGGCCGGCAAGGAAAGTCACGGTGCCCGTGGGAATTACATTGCCAAAGAAATCTTCCTTGGTCGCTAGGGGACTGGCGACAGTCCATGCCACCTTGGAAGCGGATGACAAGTTGGCGCCGGCACGGGTCAGTTTGAACAGGAAAGGCGACACACCACCGGCGCCGCTGTCCTCCGCGGCAGCAGGGGTCAGGGCCTCAATGGCGACCTCGGGTACAAGGCTGTCATCGTTAATAATGCTGGCCACAACTACCTGATGCTCCGGATCAAGCTCGACGTTGCCCGTGGGACTCGACAAGGCCACGGCAAACGCTTCGGCAAGCTCAATGGCGTTATCTCCATTGATGGAAACCACCACAAACGCTTCGGACTGACCATCGGCAAACGTCAGCACTTCACTGGGCGGCAAGGCGCCACCGACGAAGTCGTCCGCCGTGGCGCCGAGACCGAATATGGAGTAGCGAACCGTGGCCTCTCCTGTGGTGCCGTTCTTGCGCTCGACACGGAACTGGAAGTCGGTGGTCGCCCCGGCGGCGCCTTCTGCCTGGATGCCGTAGCCATTCAACGCCGTGATCGCGAACTGGATCGGCAGGTCGTCATTGGCAATCATGGCGCCGGCCGACAGGCCATAGGGATCAAGCTGGCCACCCGCAGCACTGAGCAGGCGTACCGTGAAGCCCTCGTCCATCTCGACTGTCGTATCGCCCTTGACCTGGATGGTAATGGTGGCAAGGTCTTGTCCGCCCACCACCGTCACCGTACCCGAGGGCAGGAAGCCATCAGCGAAGTCGTTCAAGGTGGCGCCATTCATCTGCGGCGCATCCAGCGCCCAGGTCACCACCACGTCGCTGTTGGGATCACCGCCCGGCTGACGCACGACGTTGAAGACATAGTCCGTCGTACCAGCATTGCCCTCGGATACGGGCATAGTCGCAACATCCGGCTCGATGGACACCACTGCCGGTGGCGGCGGCGTGTCGTCATTAAGGAGGAGGATGTTGTCCACCCGGTCGCCACCTTGTGCAACAACGCCCCAGACCGGGCTTTGCAGTTGCACCGAGAAGGCCTCGTTGGCCTCGACCCGTGCGTCGTCCAGAACATTGACCACCAAGGTCGCGGCAGTATCACCGGCAGCGAAGTTGACGATGCCGGAAGGTAGGGACGCGCCAAAGTCGGTACTGTCCAGCCCCGGCGATGCGCCAACCACCGTCCAGTTCACGCTGCTGGCTGTCGCCAGTTGGTCGGCGCTGCCGGAACGGGTGACAGTAAAGGTAAATGCGCCAACACCTTCCAACTGGGCACGATCCTCGGTCTGCTGAAGCGCAATGGAGGGCGGAGGAACCTCGCGGTCATCGTTCTGAATGATCGCCGCCGCCGTGCGCCGGGTCGGGTTGATGGTGACATTGGAGGGAGTATCAAGCTCCACCACAAACGTCTCGTCCAGTTCGATCTGGGTGTCATTGCTGACATTGACGGTAATGATGGCTGACGCCTCACCCTCGGCGAAGACGATGGTTCCGCCGGGCAATGCGCCGCCGAAGTCCGCAGCATTAACACTGGGCAACAGCGAGCTTACACGCCAGTTAACACTGCCCTCGCGGGAAAGATCGCCACTGCGACTGACCGTGAACGTGAAGCTGGTAGTGGCGCCATCATGCCCTTCCGTCAAGTTCTTGGTCAGGTCGTCGGTGACAATCGACACCGTCGGCAGGGGCGGCAGAGCCGACATGCGCAGGGAGTATGGCGTATCGGAGCCGGACTGGGCGTAGACACGGACGATGTAGGTTCCTGCTGCGAGGCCGTTGAAGGCAATCACCTCGTCAGCAGCCCCCGCATAGGCTGAACTGGCAATGAAGCTGCCATTGAGATTGAGCAGCTCGACGTTGGCGTCGGAGCGCAGACCCGTCAGGATCAGGCGCACGTCCGCATCGGTTCCCAGCTTGACTTTGTAGTAGTCATTGCCATCGACACTTCCCACGTAGTCGTCGATCTGCTGCGGCACCACCGTCAGGAAGCCCATGTCGGTGGCGGCGGAAAGGCTATTTTTGCCAAGGTCGTCGATTTCGTCATCGTTGCGGATGACGCCCTCAGCATGATCCACGAGGAAGGGAATGGTGACATTGGTTCCATCAACCAAGTTGAGAGAGAAGCCCTCGTCCTTTTCGCCAACGGAGTCACCCTTGACGTTGATGGTGACAAACTTTATCGCTTCATTCGCAGCAAACGTCAGGGTACCCGCGGGTAGGACACCGTTGATAAAGTCGGAGGCGGAAGCCATGGCCGTGACGCCGGCATTGCTCCCCGCCACATTCCAGACCACGGTGGAACCGGACGTCGTGTTGCCGCTGCGCACCACCATGAAGGTGAATGCCGCCGTACCGCTATGGCCCTCGCCACGATCGGATTGGGAAGCCAACACCAGGACTTCCGGCTGAGCTCCGGTACCAGGCAGGAACTCCTCGGCGCTGAAGGACAGGCTGTAGCGGGAATCGCCCGCGTACTGATTCACGTGGACGTAATAGGTGCCCGCCGCCAGGTTGCGCACGGTGATGTACTCGTCGGAGGTGCCCGCATTGGCCGAGGACGAGACAATGGTCAGGTTGTCGTCGGCACGACGCAGGGAAAGATTTGCATCTGCCGTGAGGCCGGAGAGACGGATCTTCACCGTCGACTGCACCGGATCGACAACGATACGGTAATAGTCGTCCTTGTCCGCATTGCCGACAAAGTCGCTGGCGACGGACGCACTTGCCGGCAGCGAACTGACATGGAGCCATTCCGGAAGGGCCGTACTGGCCCGATTGTCAGTCGAATCCACCCCAACAATATCGTCGGTGAGAATAGTGCCGGTCGCGCTGGCATTGACAATGGGGGCGGAGGCGCCGGACCCATTTATCCCGTTGGACAAGCGAACGGTAAACATCTCTTCTGCCTCGGTATCGTCCAGGTCGCCGGCGACACCGATGGTGACGAAACGCACAGCCTCACCGACGCCGAACGTTACTACCCCGGCCAAAGGACCCGCGAAATCGGCAGCGTCAGCATAAGTCAATCCAGTGCTGGACAGGTCCACAGCCCACTCCACGGTGGCCCCGGCATCGCCGGAGCCGACACGAGACACGGTGAAGACAAATGGTGTCGTTCCCGAATTGCCCTCCATCTTGCGGGCACCCGCGCCGGCGATGGAGAACCTGGTCTGGTCGTCATCAACAAGGGTGATGGTGGAGGAGCCAGCCGCCCCATGGACATCCGCCGTGGCCGTTCCATAGGTCGCGTTCGACAAAAGAACAGTGAAGGACTCATTGCCCTCGTCGGAGTTATCTCCCGCGACGTACAGAGTCAGAGTCGTGTTGGCCTGTCCCTGGGCGAAGCTGAGGGTTCCCGATGTTGCCGAAATGAAATCGGCGGCGGATATCCCCACGTCGCCCGAAATGCCCCACTCCACGGTTCCCGCCAGGTTGGTGGGGCCGTTGCGATAGACGTTGTAGTAGAGCGCATGAACCGGATTGGATGCATTGGTGGCGTTGCCGTCCCCTTCCTCCACGAACGCCGACGGCGCCTCGATGGAATAGGTGGTCGGCTGCGTCATGGTTGAGGAGTAATTCACGCCCTCCATCTTCGCCGACCAGACAACCCCCTCCGAACCGCCCACCGCCAGATAGTAGTCATGGCCCGAGGTCATGCCCAGAGCGGCCGCAGCCGTCGTGTCCATGACCAGCGGGCTGAACCACTTGCCCGCCGTGGCCGCCGTCACCGAAGGCGCGGAACTCAGGTAATTCCCCCATTCGTCGTAGACACTCAGCGACAGAACGTCATTGGCACTCTTCGCCAGCCCGCTGAGGCTGAGCGTAAAATTCGCCATGTCGGTGGTGTCGTAATGGAAGCGCGACCAGTCGCTGTCGCCAGCACTATCGATCCTGCCGGAAAGCCCGATGGCACGGTCGGAGAAATTCAGCCGCGCTTCACTGGTCGCGTCATCGGCAAAGTCGTCGGCGATGGTTCCTGCGCGGCTATAGACCACATACTGGTTATTGAAGGAAGTGGCGGAGGCGGAGAACGTGCCCGCTGCGCCAATGGCCAGGTAGTAGGTTCCGGCTACCGTGGGGGTAAAAGTCACACCGTCGAAATTCACGCCGGCGGCGGAGCTGCCGTTGGCAACCTCCGTGCCCACGGCATTGCGAATGCTCAGGGTCGGATTGATGCCAGCGCTGCCGAGGCCGGCGACGTTGAAGCTGTAGGCCTCGTTGGCGTTGAGGACCACCTTGTACCAATCCTGGTCACCGGCAAGGTCGATGCGACGTGCCTGACCGGCCAGAGTCCAGCCAACGACCGCGTCGGCGGCATAGAGGGTGGTTCCCGCCGATACCGTGGACATGTTGCCGATGAAGCGGTCGTCATCGTTGAATACATTGACCTTCTTGCCGCTGAGTAAAGTCCCTCCCGCTCCATAGAGCTCAAGGCCGAAGTACTCGTTCAGTTCTTGCGCGTAGTCTGCGGCGACCCGGACGGTTACGGTGGCGGTGGTTGCTCCGACGGCGAAGCTCAGTTCGCCGTAGGTCGCCTGGCCTAGAGCGAAGTCATCCAGAGTCATCTGGTTGCCGCGCTCAATCTCGGATTCCGCCGTGGCGAGCTTCCACTGCACGTTGGTGGCGGTCGTCGTCTGACCGCCTCTTGTCACGGTAAAGACCACCGGGGTGGTCGCAATGGCCCCCACCGCCACCGATTCGCGGGTGATGGCGCCGCCCTCGAAGACACCACCGGAAGGCGTCGAAACCGAGTAGCTGTTGCTGCCGCTAAATAGCGTCGAGTCGTTATTGGTAATGGTAAAGGTCTGGGCGACGGAGAGAGTTCCCGGCCCGCCGAAGTAACCCACGCTTCCCGGCGTCATCGACAACAGCACGGTGAAGTTCTCGTCGGCCTCGAACTGGGTGTCGGGCAGGGTGGTGATGGTGAAACTCGTGGACGTGGCTGTGCCGCTGAAGTTCACCAGGCCCGTCACGGCGCCAGCAAAGTCCGCCGCCGCCGCGTAATTCGGCAGGAAGCTGCCGGCAGACGCCACCGGGGAAGCGATCTGCCAGGCCACGGCGGCACTGCCCCGGGCACCCGCAGCCCGGTTCAGGGTGACAACATAGCTCGAACCTTCATTGGCGATCGAGCTGGCCGGAGACACGCTGAAGCTGATCGAGGCATCCACGTCGTCGTCACGGATCAGAGTATCAGCAGTCTCGTAGCCGGCCACCAGGCTGCCGGGGCCCGGGGGCAGATCCGCCATGAAGGACTGATCGTCGGGGCTGAAGAGTTCGACGGTGAAGGCTTCAGTGTTTTCCTGCGCCACATCGCCAGTAATCGCCACGGTTAGCAGTTTCCAGGCCTCGCCCGCAGCAAAGCTCACCGTGCCGGTGGCGAAGGTGCCACCGACGAAGTCGCTTTCCGTCGCCGCCGAGGACGCACCGAGGTAGGCTATCGCGTCGCTGTTCTGCACCCGCCACTGCACGGAACCGGTGCCATCGGTACTGCCGAGACGGAACACCTTGTAATAGGCTACCTGCTGGCCGGTATCACCCTCATACACGTTGGGCGACAGGGCCTCGATGCCGAAGCGCGCCATGGTGTAGCCGTTTCCGTCATGTTGATCGCCGCCCGTTCCCGAGGAGTCGAAGCTCAATCCCCACAGCATGTTGGTGGCAGACACCCCGCCCGAAACGGCGAGGTAGTACGCACCGCTCGTCGTGGCGACGAAGTCAAGGAACGAGTCGCGGAAAGAGCCTTGTCCCGCCGGTTCGGTATAGCCCGAGCCAACATAGCCGCTTTCCGCGTCGTACACGTCGAGCTGAGGCAGCGCACCGCTGCCTCCGCCGACGGAGGCCATCTCGAAGCTGTAGGTGACGCCGGCTTCGAGTTCGACCCGGATCCAGTCCTCGTCACCCCCTGTCTCGATAACGCCCCAGCGCATGCCGCCCTGGTCGGAGGACACCAGATTGCCGAGGGTCATGTCACTGCCGGCGTAATCATCGCTGCCGACGGCACGAGTCACCAGGGCATATCCGCCCTTGGCCGCCCCGCTGGCGGAGAGATAGTAGGTCCCGCTGGCCGTCGGCGCGTAGGTCAGTATCTGGCCGCCAGCACCGCCATTGACAGCCGTTGGCGTCACGGAAATTGCCGCACCCGTGCCGTTCAATACTTGCAGGGTCGGATTGACCCCGGTCATATCCGTCAGCACGGCAAAGGCGTAGGTCATGCCCTGGGCGAGTTCCACCCGGTACCAGTCCTTGTCGCCCGCATACTCGAAGCCAGCCAGACCACCATCGCCGGCCGTACCGACAGCAATCGACATGGCGGAAAGGGAACCCAGGGTCGCGGCGCCGATGATGGAGTCGTCATCGTTCTTGATGTCGGCAAACGTGTAAACGTAGCCGGCGTCCCCCATCATGCTGTTGAGGGCATTCAGCGGATCGGACAAGCGCACACCGAACCACTCGCTGCTCTCCACCTGATAATCGGACTTGACCAAGACCGTCAGGGTCGCCGCCGTCTGACCGGCGCTGAAGAGCACCTGGCCGCCCGTGTTGAGGAAATCGTCCGCGGTCGCATGCTGACCGTAGCCGTTCAGTTGCAGCGTCCAATCCAGGGCAACGGCGTATCCGGTGCTTGCCGTGCGGGTGACGGTAAAGATGTAGGGAGTAGAAGTGACGGTCGCGGGAGCGGCGGTTCCCGCACCCACGGCGCCACCTTCCCACTTGCTCTGGTCCCCGCCGAAGACTGCATCGGCGCCGGTCAGGGCAACGCTGAACACACTGCCCAGGGTGTAGCCCGAGGTGTTGTAGACGTCATCGTTCTGGATCAGATATACGGGCGAAGCCATGGCCGTGGTAGTGACCATGGTGCCGGCCATGCTGTCCCAATAGGTAAAGTTGCCGTTGGTGGCACCGAACTGGACGCGGAAGCCTTCATCGGATTCCGGCGCCGTATCGGACTTCACTGCCACCGTCACCGACGCGAAGCTCTGCCCGGCCGAGAACACCACGATGCCAGAGGCCGCATTGAAATCGCTGGCGGCGGCGGCACTGGAGATTACAGTGTTGGTTGTTCCGGTAACCGTGCCGGCAAATCCCTGAACGGCCCAGGACATGGTGGTTGCGGTATTCAGGTTGCCCTCGCGGGACACGTAGAAGACTTGCGCGGCGCTACCGCTGTTCCCCTCGGGGAACTGGACCATGTTGGTGCCGGGATCCACCCACGAGGAGGTGTTGACCCACAGGCGCGCCACGCCGTCGTCGTTGGCGATGGTGACATTGCGGCTGGTGAATTCGCTCGACCCGCCCATCAGCGACGCATTGGTCGGGGCGGTCAGGTCGATCTGGAAGGACTCGTTGCCCTCCTCGGCCGTGTCGTTCTTCACGGCCACGGTAAACGTCGCGGTGACGGCGCCAGGAGCGAAGGTCAGGGTTCCGGACGGAATGACCCCGCCGAGGAAATCGGTGGAGTCGGCGTAGCCATATCCAGGCGTGGTGCCAACCGACCAATTGACCGTCGACGTGGCGCCCAGGGCGCCATAGCGACGCACGGTAAACACATGACCGGCAAACTGGCCTTCGCCGAACGATGAGCCGGTATCGCGGTCAAACGCGACATACGAAGCGGTATCGCCGCCGGCGTTGACGTCGTAACTCCAGCTATCGTCGTCCACCAACGTGAACTCTCCGGCCGCCATACCGGCGCCGAAACCATTGACGCCGCTGATGGGCGTCAGGAAGACATCAAAACTCTCGTTGTCGTCGAAGACGGAATCCCCGGCGACATTGATGGTGAAGGCCGCCGCCGAGGCGCCGGCCGTCAGCGTGACCGTACCCGAAGGCAGGATACCCGCCGCGAAGTCCGCACCGGGGTTCGAGTTCCAGGACTTGGGCGCCACATTCCACTTGACCACCGCGACACTAGCAAGCTGGGCCGGCGTACCGTAGCGCGCCACATTGCCCACCAGCACCGCGCCGGACGGCCCGGTACCTTCGATCTCTGTGCGGTTGGTCCATTGCTGGTCGCCAGAGCGACCGGTCCAGTAGAAATTGACCCACGGAGAATCATCATCCTCAATCGTCGCATCCGCGTAGTTGGCGGAAGGAACAATCACCGCCGAGGACGAACTCTTGAGGCGTACCGCGAACTGCTCGTCGGCCTCGGGCAGCAGGTCCCCCTGAACGCGAACGGTGACCAGCTGGAAGTTGCCGTCAGATGCAGCGAATGTCAGTGTGCCCTTGGGCAGGACGCCACCGACAAAATCGGCAGCAACGGCCCACTGGGACGCATCGACACCCGAGGGAGAGAACACTTCCCACTGCACAATGGCGGCGGAATCCATGCTTCCCGAGCGGTCGACGCGGAAAATGAACTCGCGTGTGGAGGCACTGGGTCCCTGGGATTCCCACCAATAGGGGTTCTCACTGGCGAACGAGGAATTGAAGTTGCTGACGGAGAAGGTGGTTGCCCCGGTCTGCGGCGGCGTACCATCCATGACCTCGATGTATCCCGCCGACGCCCCAACTACCGTGGAGTCTGGCCGAATCTGGTAGCCGGATGAGGGATTCGACAGCACAATGCCGAAGCGTTCCCAATCTTCCGTCAGACTGTCGGACGCCACAGAAATGGTGACCTGAACCTGGGTCATGCCCGAGTCAAACGTCACGACTCCGAATGCCGCCGTCAGGTCCGCCGCCGAGGCGGCGTCGATCCAGTCCGGGCGAGTGGCGAGGCTCCAGTTCACCGTTGCCGCGTCGGTCGTGGTGCCGGAGCGGAAGACGTTTACGTAAACATCCCCGCCTTCCGACGCCATCCCGTAGGCCCCCATGGTGTACGTCGCGATGTCGGTGAAGAATTCGGCGGCGGCGGTACCCGTTGCGCCGCTAAAATCGTTGTCGTTGATCTGGGTGGTGATGGACGAGGGCGCATAGCTCGCGCTGGCAGTCACGGAGTTATAGAGAACCCCATTCACCGGATTCGACAGGCGGATGCGGAAGCTATCACTCCAGGCTTCGGAAGCGGTATCGCCGGCGACGAAGACCGTAATCAGCTTCATGGTCTCGCCAGCGGCGAAGCTCACGCTGCCGGCGGGCAGGGCCGTGCCGAACCCCGAAAAGTCGGCGGCATTGGCGCCGCTTTCAAAGGCCGAGACGCCCCAGTTCACCGTGGACGGATTGAGGGTGTTGCCAACGCGGGTGACCGCGTAGACGACAGCCTGGCTGCCTGCATCACCCTCGAAGACATAGTCGGGCATCATGGCCATGGTGTTGCCACGGCCGTAGGTCGAGATGCCGATGACGGGCGCACTGTCATCATCGACGATGGTGAAGCGGCGGCTCTCCGGCATCTGGCCATTGGGCAGATTTTGCAACCTCAGGGTAAAGGTCTCGTTGGCTTCCGCCGTGTTATCGGCCCGCACCGGAACCGTGATGACCATCGTGGCCTGGCCGGCGGCAAAGGTGAGGTAGCCCCGGGGCGTGGTTTCGTCTTCCCAGACGAAATCGCTAAGGTTGGCGTCACCCAGGGCGCCGCCATATTGAACGACCCATTGCACCGTCGCGGCGGAATCCAGCCGTCCATAGCGATGCACCGTCACCGTGCGGCCGACGGCGAACTGATTCTCGTAGGCGGCGTTGGCCGTATCCCGGTCGAAGGTAATGATCGATGTTGCATCGTCGTTGACGATGGTTGCCGTCACCGGCTGCAGGGCCATGGCGGACGAACCGAGGCCCTGATTGACGCCGCTGAAGCTGACGGTAAAGTTCTCGTTGCCTTCCAGCACCGTGTCCGGAGCAAGGTTGATGGTGAAGAAAGCCACGGTGGAACCCGGCGCGAAGGTAGCCGTACCAGTGGGGAAGGCACTACCCAGGAAGTCGTAGGCATCGGCGGTCGCACCGGCCACCGGGATATTCACACGCCACCCAATGGTGTTGCTGACAGCAAGCTGGCTGCCCGTGCCGCTGCGATAAATGGCGCCGACGAACTTGCCGCCGTTGCCGGTGCCGCTGCCCTCAATCTCCGGTGTCGGCCCCATCTGCACTTCGCCCGTGGGAGCCTGACCGTAACGATCGAGCCACTGGAAGCTGTAGCTGGGGGCGTCGTCGTCATAGATGGTGGTGAAAGCCGCCGGGCTTTCCACACCCACCGTCACTCCGCCCGATGCCCCAAGGAGCTTGAGGCGGAAGGATTCGTTCGGCTCCAGGAGGATATCCGGATTGATGACGACGGTCACATAGGCACTCATCTGGCCCGACGTGATCGTCGCCGTGCCAGACGTGGCGCCAACGAAGTCGGCGGCGCTGGCCGCGCTGGCCCCCGGAGGCATGCTGGCGAAGTCGAGAGCCCAGGTGACGGTGGTATTCGCCGTCGCCGTGGCGCCGAGATAAATCTCGTAAACCGCCGAACTGGTCATGCCCGGCATGCCTGCCGGCATTCCGGGCATCGGGGATCCCTCGTAACCAAGGGGGGAACCAAAGGCCTGAACATTCACCGCATTCGCCGGCGGCAGGTCCGGTGCATCGTCCACCCAATATGCCACCGCCGCGCTTCCATAGGACGGAATGGTGGCATTGGTTGCGGAATTCAGTACAACGCGGAAGCTGTCGTTGCCATCAGCGATAGCATCGTCATAGATCGGCAGCGTGATATACGCCATGGTTTCGCCCGCGGCGAAAGTCAGAGTACCGGCGGGGAGGGTCGCCGCACCGGCGGTATTGAGTCCGTCCGAGCCAAAGTCGGCGGCGGAAACCGGCGTAGCGCCGGCAATCAGCGCGGAAGCGTCCTCCACCTTCCAGGTCACGACGCTGCTGTTGGCGAGGGCAAAGGAGTCGCTCGGCGCCACGGCGCGGGTAACCGCCACAGTGGTGAGTTGTCCCTCCATGGCAGAGATATACGTGCTGCTGAAATAGATCTCCGCCTTGCGATCGTTGTCCGCCACGGTAACGTAGGGAGCAAAGGCCGTCTGTCCCGTGACGCCGGGCTCGAGGCCCGCATTCACCGGATTGACCAGCCGGACGACGAAACTTTCATCCAGTTCGGCGACGGTGTCATTGGTGACATTGAGGGTGAACGTGGCCACGCTCTGGCCCACCGCGAAGCTGACCGTGCCCGTAGGCAGCACACCGCCGGCGAAATCGGCGGCATCCACCGTCGCCTCGCCGAGGGGAACCTGGTACTGAACCGTGCTGACGCGGGAGAGGTCGCCCACCCGCGTGACGGTGTAGATCAAGGGTGTTGCCGTCGCCGGGGCTTCGGAGACAGCGACGGATGCGGTCACGCCGGGCTGGGCGGTAACGGTGCCGGCGGTCATGCTGGCGATGCTGACAAACGCATCCTCGTCCCGGATGAGCGATACGGCACTATCGTGGCCCGCCATCAACATCGGAGCACCCAGGGTGCTACCGGGAAGCATGTCGCGGGTAATCGCGCCAAGCTGGACTTGGAAGCCCTCGTCGCCCTCGGCGAGGGCATCGCCCGCGACGCGCAGGGTGATATAGGCTTCGGCTTGGCCAGCAGCGAACGTTACCGTGCCACTCGGCAGGCTATAGCCGACAAAGTCGGAGAAGGATGCCGTGCCATAGGGGCCGAACTCACCCTCCACCCCAGGGGTCATGACGCTCCAGGAAACAGTGCCGCCTTCGTCGGTACGGCCGGAACGATAGATGTGGAATATGGCGCCCTGCTCACCGACATTGCCTTCGTAAACATTCGGCGAGAAGGCTTCGATGCCGTATTCGACGGAATTCACCGGGCCGCTGTAGGTCTGGGGTTGCACGACGACCGTACCCAGTGCATTGGTGTAGGTGTTCAGGAACGTGCCACCATCAGTAGTGGCATTCCAGAACATGCCCGCCGGACCGGCGATATCCACCACGTACTCGCCGCTCATGGTGGGTGCGAACGTCACTTCGTAGGCATTGAATGCCGTTCCGCTACCCATCAGCCAGTTAACGGCATAGGCGGAAGCGGAGACGGCGGTCACGCTGTTGCCGGGACCCGCGTTTTGATAAAGAGTGAATTCCGGAGCCGCGGCGCTGGCGTTCATCGCAATGAAGCGATAGTGGTAAGTCAGGCCGGCGGACAGGCTGTTCAGGCGGATGGCGTCATGGTCGCCTGCGGTCTCGATGGCGCCGAAGCGGTCACGACCGAGCCAGCTGGAGGACATGTCCAGATGGGTGGGGGCATAGTAGGCGCCGGCGGAGAAGCTGACACCGCCAAAGTCGTCCCCGGCGGCGACCCGGGTAACCAGGCCATAACTACCCTTGCCGGTGTTAGCCTTGTCCTTGACCTCGATGTAATAGGTACCCGACGTGGCGGCGGTGAAATTCAGCGTCGCCACTGCGGCGCCGGCTGCGGCCGAAGCGGAGGCCACAGCCACCGTACCGCCGGCAGCGCCAAAGAGACTGACGACGGGCGCAAGGGCGCCGCCGGGCTCGGACCCGACAGTGAAGTTGTAGGTCACGCCCTGGGCCAGGTCGACGCGGAACCAGTCCTTGTCGCCCGCCATTTCGATGGCGGCGTTGTCGGTGGAAAGCTGGGTGCCGACGGCGATGGCGGGCGCGCTGACGGCGATGTTGCCGCCGGGAGTGCTGACCACGGCGCTCGGGGCGGCGATGAAGGCATCGTCGTCGGAGAGAATCTGGCCGCTGGTCCAGGCCACGGTGGTTGCCGTGTAGGACGCTCCGACCGTGCTGCTTTGCAGCTGAATCAAATGCAGACCGAAGCTTTCTTCCGCCTCGTTGAAATCGTAATCGCCCTGAATCAAGACGGTGATGTTGGCCGCTGTCTGGTTGGCGGAAAATGCAATCTCCCCGGACATGGCGCCGGTGAAATCGGCGGCATTGGCCATGTTGCCATTGCCGTGACCCAGATCAAGAGCCCAGCTGACATAGGAAATGCTGGCGGTATCGCCACTGCGCGTCACGGTGAAGACGAAGGGAGTGGCCGTGGCAACACCTGCGCTCGACTCGCGCAGGCGGGTGCTACCCTCGGCAACGCCATCCGCGTAGGCCATCGCCGGCGCGACAGAATAGGCGAAGGTGCCGGTGGGAACCAAGTCGTCGTCACGAATGACAAACGCGGCAGATGAGAGATAGGTCGGCGTGGCGGTGAAGGTGCCGGGACCAGCCGAAGCCATGAAGGTGCCGTTGGCGGCGGCGGTCAGCTGGAGGCGGAAGGCTTCGTCGCCCTCGGGGGTAACGTCGCCCTTGACGGTAAGAGTGACTAACGCCAGGCTCTGACCGACACCGAAGGTAACGGCGCCGGCGCCGGCAACGAAATCCGTCGGCGAGGCAGCGGCGTAATTCATTGCCATGACCGAGGTTTCCGGCAAGGCCGACCACTGCACCACCGTTGCGGTGGCGAGGTTGCCCTCGCGGCGGACGGCAAAAACCTGATCGGTATTGCTACCGGAATTACCCTCCGTGACAAGGATTGCGCCGCCGGCCATGGTCCAGGACATACTGTCGGTGGCGGCCAGATACGGGGTGACCGAGAGGCGCGGCGCGCCGTCGTCGTCGTCGATGCGCAGACTGCGGCGGGCAGTACCGGAAACCCCGATCAGATTGCCATCGGCCAACTGCATGTTCATCGACGGGTTGTTAAGCACCACGTCAAACCACTCATAACCCTCGGCATCGGTATCGCTCAGCACGGGAATAGTGAACGTCGCCACCGCCGCGCCGGCGGCGAAGGTCAGGGAACCGCCGATCTGGGTAAGCGACGTTGCGGTAGCGACGGTAAAGTCAGCCGTGGTCGCCGTGTCGTCACCCGCTGGCAACATGCCAGCCGTGGTATCAAGATTCCAGCCTACCGTGGCAGCGCTGGTCAGATCACCGTAGCGGCGCACGGTGAACACCCGGCTGCCGTACTGCCCCTCGTTGAGGCGATTGCCCGAATCACGATCGAAGGCAACCCAGGAGTTGGGCGCCATGGTGGCATCGTCGTCGGCGATGGTGAAGTTGGCCGACGACATCATGCCGGTGGTAACGCCGGTCAAGGCATTGAAATAGACATTGAAGTTTTCATTGCCTTCGATAACGGTATCACCCGCCACCTGGATGGTAATACGCGCCTCGGTGGCGCCCGCCGCGAAGGTGGCAGTGCCCATGATGCCGTAGGGCAGATTGCCGCCGATGAAGTCGAGACCGGAGTCATCGAGAACAACAGGCGCGCCGGCCTTGCTGGCGTACCACACCACCGTGGCCGGGCCGGCCAGTTGGGCCGCACTGCCGCTGCGTGTCAGGGAGCCCACCAGTTGGGCGCCGGAAGGTCCGGTGCCCTCCACCTCGGTGATCGGCATGGCCGGGCCCATGGCCTGGCCATAGCGATCGAGCCATTGGAACGCCAGGGCGGGAGAATCATCGTCGAGAATGGTAGCTATCGAATCAGCACTGCTTACCGTGCCGTTGGTAGCGCTGGTCAGTCGCAGGCCGAACTTCTCGTTGTTTTCAGACAGACTGTCATTAACCACCGAGACAGTAATCAGGGCGGACATTTCCCCCACGCCAAGGCTGACGCTGCCATTGGGCAGTACACCACCGGCGAAATCGGCGGCCGACGCCCAGCCACCCTGACCCGGCAGCACATCCACGGTCCACGAAACCGTGGACGCGGACACGGCGCTCATGCGGTTAATCTGATACACAAACTGCTGGACCCCTGAAGAGGCACTTTCGGTCAGCCCCATCATTGCGAACTGCTGCGTCACGGTGAAGTCAGCAACATCGGCATCCGTGATCTGCCCCGAGGCTGGCACGGGGCCGGGGCGATCATAGTCACCCTTAACGCGCCCCCCGGTGGGATTCGACAACACCACAGAGAAACTCTCCGTTCCTTCCCGCAAACCGTCGGCAATCGTTCCGATCGTGACGTCGATGGATTGGACGCCCGGAGCAAAGGTTACGGTGCCGCTGACGGCGGCAAGGTCTGCCGCACTGGCTCCGTTCATAACAGCAGGGTCGGCCGCAATGCGCCAGACCACCGTACCACCGGAGGACATCCAGTCGCCATCGCGCATGACCTGGAAGGTCAGCGGCGAACCTTCAACTGGCGAAGTCGTGGCTGTTACATAGAACTCCGTCGCGGGGCGATCGTTGTCAACGACTGTCGCCTTGGCATAGGCCAGACCGGACGTAGACGTCGCATTCGGCAACGCGCCATTGACCGGCGCCGACAAACGCAGCATGTAGCTCTCGTCCATCTCCGGTGCGGTGTCGCCGGCAACGCTGACGGTGACGAACTTGGTCGCTTCGCCGGCCGCGAAGCTGACCACGCCGCCGGGCAGACCGCCGGTAAAGTCGGCGGCGTCCACCGAGCTTTCGTAGGTGGATACGGACCAGTTAACGGAGCTGGGCTTGCCGAGATTGCCATTGCGGCTGACCGCAAAGACCTGGGTGACCGCGGCGCCACTCGCCTCGGTCACGGTGTTGTTGCCCACAGTGGCGATAGAGAAGATGGGGGCGGAATCGTCGTCGCGAATCGTCACCTGGGCATAGCTGGTCGGCGCAACGGGCATGTACGACACGCCACCCGACGCATTCGACAGGGTAACGACAAAGCTCTCATCCCCATCCGCCCGCGTGTCGCCGGCCACCTTGACGGTAACAATGGCGTGGGCTTCGCCGGCAGCGAAGCTGACGGTACCGGAATAGGGGTGGCTGACGGCAAAGTCGCGGAAGGTCGCGGAGGTTCCGGATGCCACGGGCGTCAGTGTCACGCCGGCCGTGCCCAGGGTGGCGGAATAGTCGCCGTCGCTAAAGGAGAATAGGTTGATGTTGTTCAGGGTGTCGACGCCCTCGTCGCCGTCGGCGACATTCAGGTCGGTGACGGTGAACGTGCCGGCCCCCGCGGAAACGACGCTGTAGTCGCTGCGCTTGCCGGAATACATGGCGACGGTATCGGGCATGCCGATGAGGGTGTCGTCGCCACCGTCACCGAAGATCACGGTGTTGCCAAGGCTGGCGGAGAGCGTGTTACCCGCCACGCCATCGACGATCTGCTGGGCCAGGGGCGAGGACATGCCATAGCTGCCGCCCTGGAGGTTCCACTGAACCGTGCCGGCCTCGTCGGTGTGGCCGGTGCGATAGACATGGAACAGCACGTCCTGGCTGCCCGAATCGCCCTCGTAGACGTTCGGGCTTAACGCCTCAATCTTGTAATCAACCCCTGCCGTCAGGCTGCTGGGGATGGCGGCGGCGGCGGCCTGCCAGAGCATGCCGGAACCAGTAGCCTGCCCGATGTCCAGGTAGGCGCCGCCGACCGGGGGATTAAAGATCATCACGTTATAGGCTGTGATACCGGCAATCCCCGACGAGACGGTGGAAATGCTCGCAGACACCGAGGCGCTCATCGAGTCGCGCACGACGATATCGGCGTCGTGGGATGCAAAAACCCGATACACATACATGCCGGGCAGGCCCTGGCCCGGGTCCAGACGCACCCAGTCCCGGTCGCCGACGCTCTCGATGGCGCCCATGCGCGGGGTGGCCAGGGTGGACGCGCCGAGTACGCCGGTCGTTGCCGTAGTTGCGGCGTAGTCATCACCGGAACGGGCGCGGCTGACCAGGCTATAGCTTCCGGTGGCAGCCGGGGACGCGGTGCCGAGGCTCTTGACCTCGACGAAGTAAGTCCCGGAGGTGCTGGCCTTGAATCCCAGGCGAGCGTTCAGTCCGCCGGCGGAATTGTCGTCGGAGGCCAGTAGGGTTCTCCCGTCCTCCCCGTAGATGGAGAGATAGGGATCAAAGCCGGTATCTCCGGCCAGCAGAGCAAAGTCGTAAGTGGTGCCGGCGGCGAGCTGTACCGTAAACCAATCCTTGTCGCCACTGGTTTCAAGACGCACCCGACTGCCGGAGAATTCGGTGCCAACAGCCAGGGGCAAGGCTCCTGCGGCATTGTTGCCGAAGGCGTCGTCATCGTTGCGGATGACGACGCCCGTCGTGGGGGTAAAGATCACGGTACTGGAATAGCCGGCGCTCATCAGCGGATCGCTGATCTTGATGACGAACGACTCATCGCGCTCGATCTGGCTGTCGGCGGCGATTTGCAGCGTCACGGTAGCGGTGGCGGCGCCGGCGGAGAACACCACCTCGCCCGAGGTGGGACCGACGAAATCTGCAGCGGTGGCCTGTTGGCCAGTGCCCGTGGCATCGACGGTCCAGTTTATCGCCTGGGCGCCGGCGGTGTAACCGCTGCGCTGAAGGGTGAAGACATAGGGCGTGGCAGTGGACGGACTGGTGCCCTCTGCCACACTGGAGGCTGCGGCAACTGCAAAGGTTGCCGTGCCGCCGGGTAGGCCGTCGTCATTCTGGATGACGAAGGCCGAGGAAAGATAGCTGGTGGCCGTGGCCGTCTGGGGGAACATGGCATCGGCGAAGACGCCGTTGCTGGCCGAGAGGGAAAGCTGGAAGGCCTCGTCGGCCTCGGGCACGGCGTCACGATTGACGCTGACGGTGACGAGTGCCTGGGTCTGGCCGGCGGCAAACGTGACGGCACCGGCAAGCAGGACGAAGTCGTTGGCGTCGGCGGCATCGTAATACATGGCCGACGCGCTGTTGGTCGGAGCTACATTCCAGTTCAGCACCGTGGCCGAGGCGAGATTGCCCTCCCGCTTGATGGCGAACACCTGGTCGACGGCGCCGGTGTTGGTGCCTTCGGCAAAGTAGTAGGTTCCCATGCCGAAGCCCGGCAGGTACGGCGTCACCGTCAGTCGCGGCGCGCCATCGTCGTTAACAATGGTGACAACCCGCTGATCCAGTCCGGCCAGGGTCTGGACACCGCCCTGGGGTGTCAGGGTGATATTGAAGGCCCGGTTACCATTGGCGGGATCGCTGTCGTTGATGACCGGCATGGTGATGGTCGCCGTGGCGGCGCCGGCGACGAAGGTAAGCGTTCCCGCCGGCCACAGGTTGCCGGAAAAATCATTGGTGGTCGCCGCCTGGTCCCCGGAAGTCGGGTTCGGAGCTGCGGAGTTGACGGACCAGCCCACGGTGGCGGCGCTGGTGAGGTCGCCGTAGCGGCGAACCGTGAAGGTGCGCGTGGCGAACTGGCTTTCGGCAACCCGGCTGCCGGCGGGGTCGCGGTCGAAGGCGACCCAGGAGTTGGGCGCCATGGTGACATCGTCATTCGCCAGGGTGAAGCCCGCGCCCGCACCGATACCGGCGAACGGCATGGAAATTCCGGACAGCGCAGTGAATGCGACGTTGAAGTTCTCGTCCGCTTCCACAGCGGTGTCGCCCTTGACCTGAATGGTGAACCGGGCCTCGGTGGCTCCGGCAGCAAAGCTGACCACGCCGGTGGGCAGGCTGCCGCCGACAAAATCCAGTCCGTCGGCACCGGCGAATTGCGGCTGAACATTCCAGGCCACGGTGGCCGCGCCGGCCAACTGGGCCGCGCTTCCGCTTCGTGTCAGCACACCCACCAGGACGGCGCCGGAAGGTCCGGTGCCCTCGATCTCGCTAATGGGCATCGCCGGCCCGGCCATCTGGCCGAAGCGATTGATCCACTGGAAGCTCAGGGCCGCCGAATCATCGTCGGCAATGGCGGCAACTTCAACGGAATTCGCCGCCACAACACCGGTGTCGGCGCCAGTGAGACGGAAGGCAACGAGCTCATTTCCCTCGGGCAGGGTATCCGCCTGAATTTGCACGGTCACGTTCGCCGACATTTGGCCGGCGGTAAAGGCCACCGTTCCCGAGGGCAGAACCCCGCCCACGAAGTCCGCCGCGTTGGCCCAGTCGTAGCCCGCCGGTGGCGTGGCGGGGATGGTCGGATCCACCGTCCACGTGACATTGCTCTCCCCACTTGCCGGCCCGGCCCGGTTGATGGTGAATACCATGGCCGTGGACGTGGCGGTCCCTTCAGCAACGGAGCTGAAGGTGTAAACGCCATTCGAGACGGAGAAGGACGACATCACCGAGAACACATCCGTCGTGCCGGTCGTCGCCGCCCAGTCGGCGTCGAGCACCGTGCCGGTCATGCCGCCGCTGGCAGCATCATGGCCGGGACGCACCTTCCCCGACGTGGGGGAATACAGGGCCAGGGAATACTGCTCGGAGGCTTCGACGAGGCCATCGCTGGCCGGGGTGTAGGTCAGGGTGGCCATGGTCTGGCCGGCAGTGAATTCCACCGTGCCCGCCGGGAAGCCGGCGCTGAAATCGGCGGCGGAAACCGGGTTGAAGCCGCTGGGCGTCAGGGCCCAGGCCACGCTGGCGGAATTGGTGGTGAGTCCGGTCCGGTACACGTTGATGGTGACCGCCGAACCCTCAAGGGCCGCCGTGGGAGAATCGAAATAGTACTCGGAGGTGGGTACATCGCTATCGACGATCATGCCTTGGGTGGTCGAAGCGCTTTGAGGAAGAACGAAGCCGCCCGTTGGTGACGACAAACGCAGGGCGAATGTTTCATCGCCCTCAATGAGGGTGTCATCGGCGACAGCAACGGTGACGAATTTCACCGCCTCACCGGCGGCAAAGCTAACAACGCCGCCCGGCAATGTGCCGCCCATAAAATCAGCGGCGTCGGCGGAGCTTTCCGGCAGGGACACACCCCAGCTCACGGACCCAGGACGCCCCAGGTTACCGATACGGGATATGGCGTAGACCAGGGAGCTTGTCGTCCCCCCTTCGTAGGCAACGGTAGCGGTGGTCGCCGGATCAATGCGGAACACGGGCAGATTGTCATCGTCGCGAATGGTGACGCTGGCGGAGCCATTGCCCACGGAAGCGGCATACGCCGTGGCGCCAGAAGTTGAGCCCAGGCTAACGGTGAAGTTCTCGTCGCCCTCGGCCCGGGTATCTCCCGCCACCTGCACGGTAATGACCTGATGAGCCTCGCCGGCGGCGAAGCTAACGGTTCCCGAATAGGCCTGACCGAAGACGAAATCGCGGTAGCTGACCATCCCGCCCATGGGCGCCATGGTGGTCAGCACCACGCCCGAGGTGGACATGGACGCGGAATAATCGCCATCCGCAAAGGACAATTGATTGATGCCGAACAGGGTGTCGACGCCGTCGTTGCCGTCGGCCAGATTGGTATCGGTTACCACCAGGTTTCCGGCGGTATCGGTGCCGAAGCTGTAGCCCGCCCGGTTGCCGGAGAAGGCGGCATAGTTGGTCATGGACCCGGACAGGTTGTCGTTCCCCGCGCCGCCGTAAACGATGTCGCTCGCACCGACCGCCGTGAGGCTGTCGCCACCCGTGGTGCCAAAAATCACGTTCTCCAGCGGATTCTGGATGGCCCATTGCACCGTGCCCGCCTCATCCGTGCGGCCCGTGCGATATACATGCAGGAGCACCGCTTGGCTGCCGCTGTCGCCTTCATATACATTCGGCGTCATGGCTTCGATGTTGTAGGCCACCTGCGCGGTGTTCCCGTAATACGCCAGCCCTGCGGAATTAACCGACTCGACGCGAAGGTTCCACAGCATGCCGGCCGGACCGGTAATGTCGACCGGCAACTGACCGCCCGCGAAGGCCATATCCGACACTGTGAACTCGTAGGCCTTGACGCCATTGGAGTCCACCACCTTGGTACTGTTAATGGTGGCCATGGACGACGTGATCGTCGCCTCGCCAGCACCTGCCTGGAGCGCATACACCCGGTAGGTGTAGTTGACGCCAACTGGACTACCGGACATGGGGAGAATGCTGACGCGGTCGAAGTCGCCCGCGTAGTCGATGCTCCCCATGCGATCCGTGGCGAGCAGGCTGCTCTGCAATGTCGCAGTGGCGCTCGCCTCGTAGGCCTGCACCGACGACAGGGGGCTGCCGAAATCATCGCCGACGCGGGTGCGGCTGACAAGACCATAGCCGCCCGTGTTGGTGCCGGCCTTGTCCTTGACCTCGACGTAATAGGTTCCGGACGTGGCTGCTTTGTAGGTGAGATGGGCATTCAGGCCGCCTGCGCCGTTATCGTCGGTGGCGAGGGCGCTGCCGCCCGCCGCGCCGAAGATGCTGACGACCGGATCAAGGCTAGTGGTGACATCGGAGGCAAAGGCAACGAAGTCGTACACCATGCCGGAGACCAGTTCCACCTTGAACCAGTCCTTGTCGGTGGCCATTTCGATGCGGGTACGATTGCTCCTGAGATCGGTGCCAATCCCCACCGCCATGGGAGCGAGGGTGGCCGTGCCCGCCACCATGAATGGGCTGGCGATGTAGGCATCGTCATCGGAACGGATGACGCTGGCGACGGAGGCATAGGAGCCCATGCCCGTGGCGTCGCTGAGGCGGATGCGGAAAGACTCGTCGCGCTCGGCGAAATCGAAGTCACCCGCGACTTGGATGGTAAAGAGCGCCGTCGCCTGGTTGGCGGTAAAGCTGAGGGTCCCCGAGGAGCCGAGAGGATTAAGAGCGCTGAAGTCGCTGCTGTCGGCCTGCTGACCAACACCCGTGCCTTCGAGGGTCCACATCACCGCGCCAGCGGAAGCAAATCCGCCGGTACGGCTTACCGTATAGACATAGTTGGTGCTTCCCGTAGCTGTCGGCGACGTGACGCCGCGCAGGATCTGGCCCCCTTCCGCGAGATTCAGGGCGTTGATCGTATAGCCGGGCATGTCGTCATCGACAATCTGAGATCCGGCGCTGGAAACCCCCAGGCTGGCCGCACCCAGGGTTCCTGTGGTTTGCGGAGTGAGCAGGGTGATCTGGAACGGCTCTAAGGACATGTCCGCCGTCGTATCGCCGGCGACGAAAACCGTCAGGTAGGCATCGGCCTGCCCTGCCGCGAAACTGACAACGCCAGAGGGAAGAATGCTGCCGGCGAAGTCCGACGCATCCGCCATCCCGGCGACAGACCAGCCGACGCTGCCGGCGTCATCGGTCCGCCCGGTGCGATAGACATGAAATACCGCGGCCTGGTTGCCAGTGTCGCCCTCGAAAACCGCCGGTCCCATGGCCTCGATGTTGAATACCGAGGCGGATGCGTTGCCGGTGTAGTCAACACCGCTGGTGGACCTGACGGTATCCACCGAGGCGTCCCAGACCATATCCTGGGCGCCGCTGATGGCCAGGAAGAAATCCCCCATCATGGTGGGTGTGAAACTAACCACATAGTCCGACACGACGCCATTCTGGGTAGCCAGGGTCGCCGTGGCAAGCGCGGCATTCCCGGAACTATCCATGATGCGGATGTTGGTGCCCACGCCTCCATTGACGGTGGATACACGATAGGTGTACGTCAAACTGGAACTGATGTCCGTCAGCTTCAGCCAGTCCTGGTCGCCCTTGTAATCGATGACGCCGAAACGGTCATGACCCAAGGGGGAACCGGCGAGTACGCCCCAGGTTCCGATATCGTTACCGAACTGGTCGATACCGGGACTGCAAGCGATGAGACCGTAGTCACCGGTGCCCGTGCCCGCCTTGTCCTTGACCTCGACATAGTAGGTGCCGCTGGTGGTCGGTGTAAAAAGCAGCCGCGGCATCTTGCCGCCAAGGCCATTGTCATCGCTCGCAAGAACGGTGGCGCCATCGGCGGCATACAGGCTTACGAAGGGATCGAGGCTCTGGCTCTGATCGGCGCCGACCATGAAACGGTAGGACTTGCCTCCCACCAGTTCCACCGCGAACCAGTCCTTGTCGCCCGATTTCTCGATGCGGGCGCTAGTGCTGACCAGTTGGCTGCCGATGGCCAGCGACTGGGCAGCGGCGGAACTTCCGCCAACCCAGTCGTCGTCGTTGCGAATCTGCCCCCAGGCATCGGCACTTGACCCGCCGGTCAGGCGCACACGGAACCATTCGTCCGCTTCCGCAACGGCATCTCCGGCCACGAAGACCGTGAGTTGGGCCGTGGCGGCCCCGGCGGCGAACGACACGCTGCCGGTGGTGGCGGAAAAGTCGGCGGCGGCCGCGAGATTGTAGGCACCCTGGCCGAGATCCAGTTGCCAATCGACCTGCGACGGACCGGAGAGATCGCCACCCCGGTAGGCCGTGAAGACGTAGGGAGTCGCCCCATCGCCCTCGGCCTGGCCCTGGGCGCCGCCAAGAATCGAGTAGGCGCGACCGTCGTCATTGCCAATGGTCAAGTCGAGGACCGGCAGGATGGCCTGGCCGACGCCATCGGTGACCTTGAGGCGGAAGCTCTCGTCCATTTCCGCCACGGCGTCCGCATTGATGGTGAAATTCACCGTCGCGACGGACTGGCTTGAGCCGAACCAGACCTGTCCGCTGGGGAGGCCACCCTGCATCCACATGTTCTGGAAATCGGAGGCGTCGGCGCTGAAGGCTCCCGCGCCCGAGAGGACGGACCAGTTGAGCCAGGTACTGGAATTCAGATCGCCTGCCCGCTTGATGCTGAAGGAAACCGTGGTGGCGGCGCTGGAACTGGCGCCGGAACCCTCGCCTATCACCGGCCGGAACACGTCCCAACTGTACTGACTGGCGCCTGCATCGTCGTCGCGTATCGTGGCGCCCGCCGTGGAATTGGCGATGACATAGCCAGCCGCATCGCCATCAGGATCGACCAGGCGAACGGTGAAGTTCTCATTCACCTCGAAGGCCGTATCCTGGGCGATCTTGACGGTGATGAACGCCGTTGTCTGACCCGCCGCGAAGCTGACCGTCTTCAGGGCGCCGAACTCGCCAAACAGGAAATCGCCAGCATCGGCAATGCCGCGATTAAGCGTGCCCATGCCCTCCACGGTGTACTGGAGCGTCGCGGCGGTTGCACTGACACCACTGCGGTAGACGGTGAATACCATCGGCGTCGCGGCAGTCGTACCTTCGGAACCTTCCAGGGCCGCACCGGTGCCATTCACAATGGAGAACACCTGGGAAGCGCCTGCTGCCTGATCGCTGGCAAGAATGCGCGCCGTGGCTGCTGTTAGCCCACTGGTGAGATTCCCATTCGTCGCCCCCGTCAGCTTGACGGCGAAGTACTCGTCACTACTCTCAGCAAGCGTGTCTCCCGCGATCTGGAACGACACAATGACCACCGCCTGGCCCGCAGCGAAACTGACCATGCCCGAAGGCAAGACTGCGCCGCTGAAGTCGGTCGTGGTCGCCACGGCTGCCGTCCCGAAACCGGTCGTATCCACGGCCCAATTGACGGTGCTGGCAGCCGACAGATCTCCGTTGCGCTCGATGGCGAAGCGGAAGGTGTTGGGGGAGGTATTACCCTCCACCACGGATGCACCCAGGTTGCTGACGGAAATGACAGGGGTCCCGGGCGCCGGAATCGGCGACCCGCCGTGAATTTCGTAATTCAGGGTGTACTGGCTCAGCGTTCCGCTCGGAACATCGCCCTTCACCCGCACCGTGTAGGTACCGTCGCTGGGCGCCAGGTATTCGAAGGTTTCGACGCTATATCCGGTGTGCGCCCCGGCGCTGGCCCCACCCCAGGCAGGCATGGGCTGGACCACGGTGGTGCCATCCGGCCCCACCAGCTCCAGCTCCACGTTGGCGTTGTCCGGGTGTTGAAGCGTGAAGTTATAGAGTTTTCCAGCGGTCAGAACAGCACGGTAGGCATCGACATCCGTGGCGCCCGCCTCGCCTGCCGGCGCTTCCAGCCAGCCCGTGGCGCCCACTAGAAGGTTCAGGTTGGCAGTTTGTCCGGCCGGGAGATCATCACCCTGACCGGGTCGGGACGTCAGCCAATAGGACCCCAAGCCACCATTGGATGACACACGGACGTAATAGATGCCGGCCGCAGGAGCGACAAATCCGATGCGCGGATCGAGGGCACCCCCGCCGTTATCGCTGGTCGCGACGACATTGCCGCTACCATCAAGCAACTCCAGCTTCAGGTCCAGGGGGCTAGACATGGACATGCCCATGTCGGTGTCGATTTCCGGCTGGGCGGCAAAGACCACCCGCTGACCAGCAGTCAGATCAACCCGGAAGACATCTTTGTCGAGGCCCTGCTGAATCTGGCCCCAGGCCGACGTGCCCACCGCAAACTGGGTAGCGGCCGTATTGGCGACGTTGCCATATTCATCGTCATCTTCAAGGATGTTTGCCGTTGCAATCGCGTTGCTCAGGGAGACGCCGAGTGTGGGGTTGTCAACCGACAGGGGATTGCTGAGCCTTACCGCAAAGGATTCATCACCCAGTTCGCTGACATTATCGCCATAGACGGAAATAGTGATGGTCTTCTGGTATTCCCCCGGAAGGAAAGTCACAACGCCGGTAGGGTACGACGTTGCCGGAACGTAGGTGACCACGTTGCTGACCGTGACATAGGAACCAAAAAAGTCGTTGGGCGACGACTCCTTGGCCACGACGCTCCATTCGACGGTAGTCGTTCCCGCCGGCTGCATCCAGTCGTAGGAATTCCGGCTGACGATGAACTCGAAACTGCTGCGAACCCCGCCACTGCCTTCACCCTTCTGGAGATTGTTGGTCCAGATCGAGAGACTGGGCGCAAACCAGGGCAGATCACCGCTGATGGAACTGCCGATGCTGGCGTAACCCGCGCCGCCGAGAACAACGTTCGCCGGATCGCTCGGGTTACGCAGACTGATGTTGTAGGACTCGTAATCCTCCGGGCCGTCGGCATTGTTGAGCGTAATGGTGACATCCGCAGTCGTCACCCCGGCGGCAAAACTCACGGTGCCGCTGGTGAGCCCGGTAAAGTCAATGCTTGACGCGGAATGGGCGGGATCCCAGTCATACGGGCTGACGAACCATTCCGCAGTCACTGCACTGGAAGTATTGCCGTCGCGGGTCAAATGGTAGACCCGGACCGACGGGGTCTCGTAGGGATTATTGACATTCGCCGTGGAGCCATCGTCATAATTTCCAGTGAAGCCGATACGGGTCACGGTCGTCGCCTCCACGGAGGCGGACAGGGTGTAGTTGTAGCCCAAACCACCATCTGCAATGGAGTCGGCCGGGACCACCTTCAGGTAATACGAGCCCCCACCGAGAAACTCCGGCAACACGATTTCCTCTCCGGCAGAGGAAATAAACTTTCTGACCTGATTGCCCGAGGAATCGAGAACGTAGACATCAAGATCAACGGCGGTGCTCGTGGAAAGATTCAGGCGCAGTTGTGTGCCCGCATCAAGCATCACCTTGTAATAGTCGACCGGGTCGTCAGACCCCACCGCCCCCAGATACGTATCAGACGCCCCGAGATGCAAGTTGCCCATATCATAGGCATCGGAAACGTAGTTGCTGGTGTCATTGACGGTGATCGTGCTCATGGCATTTCCAGTCTGAACAGATAGTCATTGGATTGGCTTCGCCTGAACAAAAACAGATAGGCGCTCCAACCCCATATTGGAAAGTGGATTATGTAGCAGGAATTGCCCTGCTGACCATGAATTATTCCCTACAGACAGGGAATGATTTATTGGGCAATCCCGAGGAAACTAGTCAACAAATAATTCGGGAGGAATGCTAAAGTGCCCTGACCGAAGCGCTTTCGGCCAAGGGAATTGCTCTAGGCTAGGGCTGCCCCTTGAACCTCCACTGCCATGCGCAACATAAGCCATAAGCGCAGAGCCGTGCATCATCAATAAAAACAATGCATGAATTGCAAAATTCAAAGGGAAGCCAAACTATTGGGGGGGGATGGCCCTCAGTAAATACCACCAATATTCTTTTTCCAATAGTGGTCCGTCAGCCCGTCTCTGAGTTGCTCGCCGCGGGCTTGCAAGGCATCGTCCGCCTGGCGGCCGACGCCGAAAAAGTAGAGGTCGTGGAAGGTTTCGTCGTTGAAGAAATCCCAAACTGAAAACCACTGGTCACAATCGACGAAATCGCGGAAGTCGTCGGCGACAAGATTTTGGTAATAGTTCTTGCCTTGCCCGACCGTCAGGGGCGATGTGTGAGGGTCGAAATCCGGCGTTCCATGCCTGCGCCGGCCGCGCGACGCGCAACTCATGATCAATAGCCCGTCCGGCTTGACCATGCGCAACATGTTGAGCCAGGTCTCACGCCAGCGTTCGTTGTGTTCCATCATTTCGCACGAAATGACAACATCAAATGTCGCGGCCGGGGCGCCGAGGTCTTCGCCGCGACAGACCATATCCACTCCCCGCCCCTGGCCGATGTCGATGCCGAGATATTCGCAACCAGAAAAGAACTGCCGCACCGACCCGTTGATATCGAGACTGCCTACCTCCAGCACCCGGCGGCCTTGAAAGAACTCGGGGAACGCATTACGCACGGAACCGACGAAGAACATTTGTTGCGGATGAGACATGGTGAGCACCTAAATAGATGAGAGAACGGGTCTGACCTCAGGGAACCGCCACAAGCGCCAACGCTGAAGGATACTTGAATGCAAAAATGCGGCATTCCGCAAACCCGGCTCGAAGCACTTGCTTCCAGGCATCGGCGCCGTACTCGGACCAGACTACGTAATCCGATGCCGCATCGGACGGGTTGCCGTGATACGAATTGGGCATTCCCTCGCGGGAAAGCGTCAGCCGATCAACCAGAATGGGGACGGTGAAAATGCAATATCCATCCTTGGTCAGCACTCGACGACACTCGGCTAAGGCCCGCTCGGGATGACGTATGTGTTCCAGCGTATCGGAGTGGATAACAAGGTCGAAACTGGCGTCGGGATAGGGAAGTCGCGTGATATCGACGGCAGGATAGGTGGCCAGAACATGGCCAGGGTAACCGGAGAGAAAACGGGTCAGTGAGCCCGCCGGATTGATTTCCAGGACGCGCCGCCCACTGGCTGCAAGAAACACGGCTATGTCGCTGAACATTCCACTGTAGCCAAGGGTCCGCGAAATTGCAGCAGCCAGGGCCATGGAACGGAAGTTCGTACCACACGTCCGGCAATAACTGCCCTGCTGCTCGTCGATGCACTTTAGCTCGACCGGGCTCAGGCGCCATTCCGCCGCCAACTCGGGCCAGATGACCGACGATTGAGAAAACTCCATGCCACCACAGCAGGGGCAGATAAGCGGGGCGTTCTTTGAATGCGATTGAGTATCCATGTACTTGGCGCCAGGCTTCAAACCTTGCTGCATACCAGCAGGTGTTCGAAAACACTGTACTCCTGTAGTCCGTCACGGCTTTCTATGCCCATTTCCGCCAAGGTCGCCGCGAATTTTGGCGGAGGATTAGCGCTATCCACTGCTGTCGCGCCCTTTTTTACGATCACAAAGCCGGCCTGATCAAGAAGATTCTTCAGGCCCTTGAGGGAATACTTTCGCGACGAAGCATCCGCCACCTTCCCATCGCCCTTAAGCAGATCATGGATCACCGGCCAATGGCGGATATTGGATACGGACAAAACCAGCACCCCGCCCAGGCGCAAGCGCTCATTTGCTTCATGCAGCAGACCCTCGACATCCTCGCCGGATTCGAGAGTGCCCGCCATGATCACTACGTCATAGGAGTTGATCGGCAGGGTCTTGAGGACGTCCAGCGGATTCCCCGCCACCACCAGATTAAGAGATTCGGCCGCCAGACGCGCTGCTTCCGGATTTCGCTCCAGACCAGTAACGTGGCTTCTGGGACGACGGCGGCGCAACTCCGCACCGAGGGCTCCCGTGCCACATCCGATATCGAGGATCACCCGCGCATCATCCGGCACCAACTCGATCAACTCTGTCCGTGGCCGCGACATGGGAACCGGACTACCCCAATCCACGGCCCCATCACCCTGTCGTCGAAGGAAGGGGGCGATATTCATACGGGCCAGGGATTCACGTAAAACGGAAACCAAGTCAATCCGCCGAATCGCCAAATAGCCTTCCTGAGCCACGGAATCACGTTCGGAAAAAGACTTCCCCAAGTAGTCCAGGCAGCAGGAGACGAGAGCGTCATAGGGAGCATACACAACGCCGCTACCATAGGGATTGTGGTCCGCCTCCTCTGAGATCACGAAGCAGCGATTGGCAAGCAAGAACGAGAGCCGGACCGTCTCCAGCACATCGAGTCCCGACCAAGCATGGACATTCAGCACAATCTTTGCCCGCCGGATATAGCGATCAAGGTGCGGCCCGAAGGTTCCTTGCAGATAGGTCAGTTTCACGCCCTGATTTTTTAGAGCCTGGAGAACCTGATGCCGCCGGCCATGGGGCGACCCGTAATACAACACATCAATATCTGCTGCCTCTCGCGGACGAAAGCGTTCCATCGAACGATGGAAGCCAGGCGGAACAAGAAATGTCTTTTCCTCGAATCCCATCTGCTGATGGAAGGGCATGTTGAATGGCGCATATTCGAAGATGTAAGTGCTTTGGCGCAGCAACTCAAAATATTCCGGCCATTCCGCCAACAGGCCATGCTCCTTATCCAATTGCTCAAGCTGAAATACAACGAAGGGCCTCCCTGCCAGCAGGGCGGGAAGATTGTTGTAGCGAGAGGCAAAAATCGTCGAGCCGAGCAGAATGTTCAACGCATCCGGCTCGATTCTGTTGATCGCAACCGAACAACCATGACCCAGGTCTTCCAGCGAACCTTTCAGGGCTCGAATCAGATCCTTGTAGATGTGATGAAACTCGTTGATGCAAACGTGACAGATATGGAAATTAGCCATCGTTGTTTCCGCTGGTATCGGGACAACCGGGATTGATAGGATAATAAGAGGCGCTGCCACTCGCGATTTTGCCATTGGCACATCGCACAGAACCATAGACTGGCCTGAACTGTGACACACTTCTCGCCGATTCCGCCACAGTTCATTTTTGACTATCTTGCGCCTCTTCCGCCTCCTAAAAATCGCCCGCGTTGGCCTGAAATACGGCCTTGACCAACTCGTACTGGAACACGAGCCCTCTGGCCGTCTGGTGCGGCTGGCCCAGATCGTCTTCTTCTGGCGCGACCTCTCGGCGCCGCGCGCCGTGCGTCTGCGCCAGGCCCTGGAAGCCCTGGGGCCGATTTTCGTCAAGTTCGGCCAGGTGCTGTCTACCCGCCGTGACCTGATGCCCGCCGACCTGGCCGACGAGCTGGCGAAGTTGCAGGACCAGGTGCCGCCCTTCCCCTCCGCCCAGGCCCTGGCGGTGATCGAGGCGGCCTATGGCAAGCCGGTGGATCAGGTCTTCGCCAGCTTCGAGCGTAACCCGGTGGCCTCGGCCTCGGTGGCCCAGGTGCATTTCGCCACCCTGCCCGACGGACGCGAGGTAGCGATCAAGATTCTGCGGCCCGGCATCAACAAGATCATCGCCCACGACCTGGCCCTGCTCGACGTGGCCGGCTGGCTGCTGGAGACCCTCTGGTCCGACGGCAAGCGCCTCAAGCCCCGGGAGGTGGTGGCCGAGTTTGCCAAGCATCTGGGCGACGAACTCGATCTGATGCGCGAGGCCGCCAACTGCAACCAGCTGCGGCGCAACTTCACCGGCTCGCCCCTGCTGCTGGTGCCGGAAGTGCATTGGGACTGGTGTTCCAGCACGGTGATGGTGATGGAGCGCATGCACGGCATTCCCATCTCCCAACTCGACCGCCTGCGCGCCGAAGAGGTGGACCTCAAGGCCCTCTCCCGCGCCGGAGTGGAAATCTTCTTCACCCAGGTGTTCCGCGACGGTTTCTTTCATGCCGACATGCATCCGGGCAACATCCTCGTCGGCACCACCGGCGCGGATAAGGGCAAGTACGTGGCCCTCGACTTCGGCATCGTCGGCACCCTCACCGAGGTGGACAAGAATTACCTGGCGATCAACTTTCTCGCCTTCTTCCAGCGCGACTACAAGCGCGTCGCCGAGGCCCACATCGAGTCCGGCTGGGCACCGCCGGGCACCCGGGTAGATGAGTTCGAGGCGGCGATTCGCGCCGTTTGCGAGCCGATCTTCGACAAGCCGCTCAAGGACATTTCTTTCGGCCGCGTGTTGCTGCGGCTGTTCCAGACCTCACGTCGCTTCAACGTCGAAATTCAGCCGCAGCTGGTGCTGCTGCAAAAGACCCTGCTCAACATCGAGGGCCTCGGTCGCCAGCTCGACCCGGAACTCGACCTGTGGCAGACCGCCAAGCCTTTCCTCGAACGCTGGATGGGGGAACAGATGGGCTGGCGCGGCCTGTTGCAACACCTGAAGAAAGAAGCGCCGCAATGGGCGACGCTGCTGCCGCAGTTGCCGCGCCTGGCGCACCAGGCCCTGGCACGGGAACCGAATGCGGCCCTGGCGGCCGAACTCGCTGCCCTGCGCACCGAGCAGGCGCGCCAGAGCCGGCTGCTGGCGATCATCGCCGTGTTGCTGGGAACGCTAGTGGGTCTTGGCTTCGCCGTGCTGACCTGAGGCAACCTGATGCGCCCAGGCCAGGGCTTCGCCCTGGGCCTGCATTACCGCTGACATTGGCAGCCCCAGTTCTTCGGCCAGCAGGTCGACGCCCTCGAAGTCGCCCAGCTCCAGCATTTCACACAG
>Ga0316603_10000118_pt1 | contig 55641 bp, 39 predicted proteins | sample OWC_soil_day10_n_FD_207649 | JGI IMG/M metagenome (GOLD analysis project Ga0316603, IMG submission 207649) | Wetland soil microbial communities from Old Woman Creek delta, Ohio, United States - OWC_soil_day10_noCT | ecosystem: Environmental > Terrestrial > Soil > Wetlands | place: USA: Ohio... | reverse complement strand
CTGTTCCGGTAATGGTCATAGCCGGAGTAACAGCTATATTTGTACCGACATTGCTTTGAGCAAATGTACCGCTTGTGGCAGTAGCCAAAACTACGTTATCACTGCCTACTACGCCAACTAAGGTTGCACCACTGATTGTGGCTATGTTGTTGCCATCGTATACTTTGTTGGATACAACACTATTGGATACGGTCAGTGTCTTGGCTGTGATATTGGCTTTGAGGCCTGTGGGTTGTGTCAGGGTATAGTTGCCAATGGCTGTACCGGTAATGGTCATGGCCGGAGTAACTGCTATGTTTGTGCCGACATTGCTTTGAGCAAATGTACCGCTTGTAGCAGTAGCCAACACTACATTTTCACTGCCTACTACGCCAACTAAGGTTGCACCACTGATTGTGGCGATGTTGTTGCCATCGTATACCTTATTGGCAACAGTAGCATTAGATACTGTCAGTTCCTTGGCAGTGATATTGGCTTTCAATCCTGTGGGTTGTGTCAGGGTATAGTTGCCAGCAGCTGTACCGGTGATGCTGTATCCGGAAACTGTGATATTGATATCAGTACCAATATTGGACTGAGCAAAAACAGCTGTGGGGGTTCCGCTGAGACTTACATTAGCTACATCTGCAGCAACAACTCCTGAAAGTACGGCTGTACCACTGAGCGACGCTACATTGGATGCATTGTATACTTTGTTCACTCCTGACAAGCCTGTAACGGTAATAGATTTTACTGTAATATTGGCTTTCAGTCCGGTAGGTTGCGTCAGAGTGTAGTTTGCGCTTTCGCTTCCACTTATTGTATAGCCCGATACCGTTACGTTGAGCAATGTTCCAATAGAAGTCTGAGAGAAAGTAGCTACCGGAGTTCCTCCCAATACTACATTCGATAAATCTGCCGTCACAACACCCGAAAGAGCTGCCGTTCCACTCAATGTGGCTGCTGTTGTTCCATCATATGTTTTATTGGAAGCCGTAAGCCCTGTAATTGTAAGTGTCTTAGCTGAAATTGTCATTGTGATTAACGTTCTTGAAACGCTCACTGTTCCGGTAGATGGATCACGCGCTTCTGCATATGCCGAATATGTTCCTGCATTTTTGCTCGAAGGAGCTGCTATGGTAGTTCCTCCCGAGGCTGCTGCATACCAATCCACAACATACCCTCCTGCTACAACAGCTGAAATTGTTTTGACGGTGCCGTCATACGTGTAGGTGTTGCTGCCTGCGGTGGGTGCTGATGGTGCCGGATTAACCGTAATGGAAATCGATGCACAGCCTGAACTGAATTTACCATTTTTATAGTTTCTGGCATAATAAGTTGTGGTGGTGGATGGACTTACTGAGATAGGACTGCCTGTGCCAACCAGAGTTCCACCGCAACTTCCCGAGTACCAATACACTGTTCCCTCTGCTCCGTTTGCTGTCAGTGTTGTTGACGCTCCATTGAAAATGGTGGTAGAACTGGCCGTAACTGAAGTTGGGTTGGATGGTGCTGGAAATGAAATGGTTCGCGAAGCAGTATTGGATGTTTGTGTCCCGTCGGAAACGGTAAACGATATGGTACGCGAAAGCCCGTTGGTAGTAGCATCAGAATTTGAGTACTTCACTGTTCTGAGTGCTGCCTGATAATTTGCTATTGAAGATGAACCAGACAAAGTCAGAACACCTGTAGATGAATTCCAAGAACCAGTAATTCCGTTAGCATTTACAAAAGACAGAACATCTTTTCCTGATTGAAAATTTCCGGTAATTGACACTGTTGCACTCTGAAAGTTCGTGCCAGAGTTCTGTGTTGCAGCCAAAGTTGATGTTACTGTGACGGCTGCATCACCAATATTATAACTTAGTTCAGTTCCCTCTACACCAGTAAGAATTGGATTGTTAGGAGTAAATTTGGTAAAACCTGTTCCGGCCTCACCCTGAACAATATACAACGAATTTCCGTAAGTTACAATTGCTGCATCGTTCGTAGTAAAAGGAAGTGTCATTGTATTGTTCCATGCTCCTGCTCCCAAATCGTACGAATACAGGTTTGTTCCACCATAGGATCCCTGACAATAGTAATAAGCATCGTAAATAGCTGAACCTAAAACTGCACCACCCGGCACATTAGTTAAGGTTTCCCACGTATCAGTGGATACTTTATATCTTTTAAATCCTGATTGGCTGTTTCCTACATGCAAATAAAAATATCCGTTTTTATACTGCAGACCACCCCAGGGCTGACATGATGTTCCCGTTAGTGTAACCCAGGTACCCGTGCTTACAACATATTTTTTGAACACATTATCGGCCGAAACATAAATGTCGGTACCATCAGTTGAAATGCTTCCAGAGTTGACTCCTCCCGTAATTGTTGTCCACGTATTGGTTGCAATAGTATATACAGTTAACACATTATGAGAGCAATAACTATTATATATTTTTCCATTTAAATAGGTTGCTCCACCGTTATTACCTGATTCTTGCGGAGAAGATGCCATGGTACTCCAGGTGTTGGTCGATGCGTTGTAGCGATAATAGTTTGTACTACCCTGATCTCCCTGGCCATAAAAATAACCCGTAGTGGGGTCGCAGGTAAAACAGGTCAGATTCATCGGGCAACTTGCCAATGTTGTAAACGTTCCCGATATGGTACCAGCTTTTGTCCAAACTGGGAACAAAGACATAAAAATAGCCAAAAATGCGAATATTCTAAGCCAACTATTTTCATTCATTTTTTTTAAATATGTATTCTTTTCCATATATTTTTAAATTTTAAGCCATTCAACAATATACACATAACTCTTTGTGCATTGAATTTGCAAATATCTGTTATATGCTTTCCTTAATAATCAAGCCTGTGAGCTGTTCAAGTTTTGTTTTTAACTGAGCACCGGACTCGGATTGAAAAACTTTCATGCTGTGAATAATCACAATACCTGTAACCGACTTTTTTAATTCAGCAAGCTCTGCCGCATATTTACCAACATTATCAGCAGTAATAACCACTTTGTTCAATATCAATTCACCTGGCGACGTTCGGACAAATACATGTAAGTTCTCGAACCTGTTTCCGTTTAGCGCTGAAACTAATTTTGATATCGGATTTAAATCGGTATCGGTCACAAAACAAGTGTTTGGTACCTTACTATACCTCATCTCTACCTGAACCATATTAGGATCACCAGATACCTGACCAACGAGCACAAAATCCTTGTCAGTGGATTGTCCCGACATTTTAGTCAGAGTTATTAGCAATATTATTGCTGTAAATAAAACTTTTTTCATTTTTTTGAATTTTAAATATGGTGTTAAATAATAATTTGATTCTACTTTTAATCTACTTGTTGTCCATCCACCATGTGCTCATCACAATAGAAAGGAAGAATAAGATTTTTAATTTATTTTTGAGTGGACTCGTCTTCATACTTCTTAAGTTTATGAAACTATCAATTGAATAATTTTATATGGTTCATTGTGTTGTAGTATGAAACGACACACCACATGACAAATATACCTACATGTATTTAATGCGTGCACTCCAATAAAATGTAGCATTAATTGCTTCTGTAAAGTAATTTTTACTACAAAATTATTACATCAAAAAACAAGGAATAGAATTGAGCGTGAATTGCTCATTTTGCGGTCAGTAAAAAAAGCACTGCAAGTTTTTTAATACATTCGGATGAAAAACTTAAACATATTGCAGTGGTAAAAAAATATCACTATGCCATTATTCAGGTTGGTCGCTTAACCTATTTAATTGATTGAATTTATCCAAATAAATATAAATTAAGCAATAACAATGTAAAACCAACTTTTGAACTGAAACCTGAAAATACATCCAAAATTTAAATTTAAAAAGATGCTATCAGCGTCCTGTTTATCAATCCTTATGCAGCACTAAAAATCTGCCATTTTTTAAACAGCATACTTCCCATTAGCTTGTTGAGCCACTTGAAGACAGTAAAACTATCCAAACGGGTCAAACTATCAACATATAGCATTGATTTACTGAGACTTAAAGCCAATTACAAGTTAGATAAAAATATTTTACGTCAAATTTATGGTCAAAATTTTGTAATCAATATTACTACAAAAATCTAATGATGTGTAATTGTTTCACATTTATAAAATGTAAATTATTGACTCTGCGTCCAATTACATACATTCACACATCTTAATAAGTATACCTAATAAATGCATTAAAAAAATTGATAAAAAACAAATATTTATGCCTTATTATGGGCAATTTGAATAAACATGCAGCCATTTGCTAACAAAATGCTTGAACAGGCATTAAAATCAATAAAAATATTTTGATTTGAAATTTTGGTTATTTTATTTAATTTAAATATTTATTAGTATTATTTAATATTAATAAATATATAAATAAGCTATTTCACAACCTGCAAGTAGCGTTTTTTAGGATAAATCAATCAAGAAATGTAATAGTATTTTTGTTAATTGACACATATCTAAAAATGTAAAATTGTAATCTTTTGTTTCATTGCTTAAAAATTAAATTGTACAACATATGAATACGATAAAAAAAGGTCAGTTCATTGATTGATGAACCGACCTTGATAATACAATTTTTAAGTGCTGATGAAATGAAACTCTTATCTGCAGTTATCGAAGAAACCTTGTGGTAATTCTTTCACATCAAGCACCTGACCCTCAGTATATAAGTCAGGATTAACTCCCGTATCAGGCGCATTTGAACTTAGCCCGATTATCTTTACCTCAGTACGCCTGTTGGCCTGATGCTCTTTTTCTGTGCATCTGATACCATCGGCACATTTATTGAGCAACTGATTCTCTCCATAACCTTTTGCAGTTATACGGCTGGCATCAATGCCTTTTTTTATAAGATATGCCACAGCCGCATCGGCCCGACGTTGCGATAGTTTTTCGTTATACAGATTAGAACCCCGACTATCGGTATGTGAGGCAAGCTCAACATTAATCGGATATTTATTGAGTATTTTTACTACACTATCGAGTATTGGACGGGCATCTGCACGAATAAAATGCTTGTCGAAATCATAGTGTATATAGTCTATCTGAAGTTTATCACCAGCAGGCATAAGCGATTTCAATAATAATGCGGACACTGAAACAGTGGTATCTTTTGAAAGTGGCTTGATTGCCAGGGTTTTTGTTGTGCAATCGGGTGTTCGGTTTTTAGCAATAGCCTTAACTACAATATCCGGATTTTGTATTGGTCCGTATGTATAACTGCCGTCGGCACGGGTTTTTGTAACATGTACCTTACCACTTTTTACGTCGTACACAAATACCGTTGCGTTGCTGATAGGCTCAGCTGTGCTTTCATCAAGCACTTTGCCGGTAACGAAGAACTTGCCATTGAGAGGCACAATGTATGAGTAGCTGTAGATATTGTCATCGTTATTCAGACGATCGGAGCTAAGAAAACCGCTTTTATCATCGGTACGGTAGAAACCAAAATCATCGGACGAACTATTTATGGGATAGCTCAAATGTGCAGGAGAATCAGTACCGTTTATGGCGGAAGTGAGTGAAATTTTATAAATATCGAGCCCGCCAAGCCCTGGTAAAGCATCGCTACTGAAATACAAGAAATTGTCATTAGAAATCACCGGGAATACCTCATTCCCGTGGGTATTTACTCCTGATTTTAAAAGCGTTGCCTCTCCCCACTCACTATTAACATCAGAGCGAGTGGCAAAATAAAGGTCGTACGCTCCCACTCCACCTTTTTTATCGCTTGCAAAAACGATGATAGTACCATCGGTATTTACAGCAGGGTGCATGGCCGAAAAAGACTTCGAATCGCCAAATGGCAGAACCTTTACGTCAGTTACAGCACCATCTTTGTACACACCTTCCATCAAACGTATCCTGTTTACATTATCTTTAGCTGGTTTGTTATAATTGGCCGAGAAATAAATGTGATTGTGCTTATCAACAGAAATACTACCTGCGTTGAATTTTAGTTTTTCAACACCCGCAACCACAGCTCCAATAGGATTGGCATCGCCATTCAACTCCAGATTACGCACAAGAATGCGGTTGATATTAACATTGGATTTGGTATCGCCACATTCGTAAACATCAGCAATATTCTTGAACGTAGTTTCATCGATTTTTAAATCCGACAAGCTATCAGTAGTAATTTTAGCCGAAAAAGTATCTATATCTTTTAATGGCACTTTCCACAAGCGCAGAAAATTAAGTCCGTCCCAACCAAAAGCCTTCGTTTTAGCATTAAGCGGTTTGTTGCTACTAAATAGCAATGAGTTATCAGCAACAACAGGTGAGAACTCCCGGTATTGAGTATTTATATTGAGCAGATTGATATGCCATGCTGCCGAATCAGATTTCATTCCGGCAATGGCTGTGGTGCTGGCAAACGCTCCTGCCTTGTCGGAATAAACTGATATTTTGGAAAGCCACTCCGAAGCTTTTGAGTACTCCTCGCTCCGTGCGTACAATTCGGCCAACCTTATAATATCTTTGTCGGAATTAAGCACTACCCCTTTCTGCAAAGCATTTTCGTAAGCGCTGAGCGCATAACTATAACGACGCATATTCCAGTAACAATCGGCAAGTTTTAGTTGTACATCGGGATTGGTCACCGTATTTTTTTTCAGATAATCCTCGTACAATTGCGCTGCCTGCGCGTATTTATAAACTTTGTAATACATGTCGGCCTTAGTCAGGGCTAAAGTACCAGCATCAGTTTTGGCTATTGCGCTACCACTGAATGTCCACAAACAAATTGTAAGCAATATTGTAAATCCAATTTTATCAGGACTGAAAATATGATTGAAATTGATTTTCATAAAAAAACAATTTTAAAAAAACGTATTGATAATAAAACGACAATTTTTATATAAGCCCGTAAGGTATATTAATAATAGCGTGGTGATAATATTTGTTGAATTTTAGGCGAAGCAAACTCATACCGAAGCATAATTTCGTGGGTTCCAGAACTATACCGTCTGAGTTGAGACACTGTATAATCATAAGCATATCCCAATCTAACCTGTGGAGTAATCTGTAATTCGAACATACCTACAAATGAATCGCCGGTACGGTAACTCGCTCCCAATCCGATGATATCTTTATACCATAAATTGGTATTGAAGTCAGCTTCGAGCGGAGCTCCATTTACAGCTTTAAGCAACACTGAAGGTTTGAGTTTGAAATCAGGCAAGAGATTGAAAACGTAACCGGCCGTAAGAAAATAGTGATTGTTTGCTCCAGTAGTTACCGAAACATTGTCATTGTAAATTTTAGTTTGGAGCATGGCCGGTATTGAAAAGCCTGCATACCATTTTTCAGTAGCATACAAAGCCCCAATGCCAACCGTAGGACGAAAACCGTTTACATTTTCCATAAAAAGCGGATCGCCGGAAGTTCCGGTTATCAAGTCAACATAATTAGCCCGGTAATTGAGAACTCCGGCACTAATACCCAAAGTAAGTGCTGCGTTCTCAAACGGTATACGAAATGAATAAAAGCCCTGCAGGCCGATGGTAGATTCTATCCCTAATTTATCTGAATAGATTTGCAAACCATAACCAACATTACTTCCTTCGTTGCGCCTGTCCCACGATAAATTAGCTGTTACCGGAGCGCCTTCAATACCAGTCCATTGATTACGATAGAGCAATGTTATATTATCACTGGCTCTGTTACCCGCATAAGCAGGATTGATTTGCAGCATATTAAACATATACTGCGAGTACATAGGCTCCTGTTGAGCTTTAACTGAATTTACTGCTATCAGGAGTAACCCAATGATAACTCCATAAAATTTCAACCAATTTTTCAGTCTAAGTTTTTTTATTACACTTTCAAACATTTTCAATGTTTTAAAATTAGATTTCATAATAATACTTTTCAAATATTTTTCACAGTTCAACTGAGTTGAATCAATCTCTACGCAAAGTTATTGTTTTTACCGAATTTTCAATAATTTCACCAGTAGAAACATCAACTGCCTTAATCATACAGAAATAAGTACCTTCGGGCAGTTCCTTTCCATAGAATCCCGACGTGCCTTTACCGTCCCAGTTATTCTGATAATTTTTATTTATATATACAAGATTTCCCCAACGATTGAATACCTGAATTTCGACTTTCAGATTATCCGAGTGATCTATAACGTAGGTATCGTTAAATGTATCGCCATTCGGTGTAAAGGCATCCGGAGCAACAATATATATATAAGGTATGGTTGTCTCAGTCGGATCCATAGGAGATGTTGAGGAAATAGCATCGGAACTTGCTTTAATTTTTGCTCCGTTCAAGTCGCACAACATTTCTGCCTGATTGTACACTTTCAAAGAATCGCTCTGATTTATAGTCGTTACTTTAATGTTTATCAATACCGAATCTTTAGTATTTGCCGGAATGGTTTGTCCCGATTGCAGCAAGTTAATATCGGCAGAGCCATTAAATTTGGTATTAGCAATAAGACTTCCCGTGGCATTAACACCGGTTACTTCGTAAACACAACCTGTTCCTGAAAACACATCATCCAGATTATCAGTCAATTCGATAGTTCCGATAGCATAATGAGTATCGTTATCAATTGTAATAGTGTACGTCCAACTGTAAATATTCTTTCCTACTCTTACTGGTTTTGTAGCAGACTTATATAACTCAGGCGTACCTGTTACAGTAACCGTTACAGTTATTGTAGTAGTGCCTCCGTGACCATCGCTTACTGTTACAGTAAAGCTGTCGCCGCCGTTGTAGTCGGTATCGGGAGTGTAAATATAGCTACCGTCAGTATTTACCACCACAGTACCGTGAGATGGATCGGTATTCTTGGTAAAGGTCAGCGTATCGCCATCTTTGTCGGTTGCTGTTACTGTTCCATTGTATGCGGTATCCTCCTGAGTGGTGATTGCTACATCGGTACCTTCGGGATTATCATTCGCCGGAGTTACGGTGATGGTTACAGTGATAATATCAGTGCCCCCATGACCATCGCTTACTGTTACGGTAAAGCTGTCGCCGCCGTTGTAGTCGGTATCGGGAGTGTAAATATAACTGCCGTCAGTATTTACTACCACAGTACCATGTGACGGGTCGGTATTCTTGGTAAAGGTCAGCGTATCGCCATCTTTGTCGGTTGCTGTTACTGTTCCATTGTATGCGGTATCCTCCTGAGTGGTGATTGTTACATCGGTACCTTCGGGATTATCATTTACCGGAGTTACAGTGATGGTTACAGTGATAATATCAGTGCCTCCATGACCATCGCTTACTGTTACGGTAAAGCTGTCGCCGCCGTTGTAGTCGGTATCGGGAGTGTAAATATAACTGCCGTCAGTATTTACTACCACAGTACCATGTGACGGGTCGGTATTCTTGGTAAAGGTCAGCGTATCGCCATCTTTGTCGGTTGCTGTTACTGTTCCATTGTATGCGGTATCCTCCTGAGTGGTGATTGTTACATCGGTACCTTCGGGATTATCATTTACCGGAGTTACAGTGATGGTTACAGTGATAATATCAGTGCCTCCATGACCATCGCTTACTGTTACGGTAAAGCTGTCGCCGCCGTTGTAGTCGGTATCGGGAGTGTAAATATAACTGCCGTCAGTATTTACTACCACAGTACCGTGAGATGGATCGGTATTTTTGGTGTAGGTTAGCGTATCGCCATCTTTGTCGGTTGCTGTTACTGTTCCATTGTATGCGGTATCCTCCTGAGTGGTGATTGCTACATCGGTACCTTCGGGATTATCATTTACCGGAGTTACAGTTACTGTTACGGTGATAATATCAGTGCCTCCATGACCATCGCTTACGGTTACAGTAAAGCTGTCGCTGCCATTGTAGTCGGTATCGGGAGTGTAAATATAACTGCCGTCAGCATTTACCACCACAGTACCATGTGATGGATCGGTATTTTTGGTAAAGGTCAGCGTATCGCCATCTTTGTCGGTTGCTGTTACTGTTCCATTGTATGCGGTATCCTCCTGAGTGGTGATTGCTACATCGGTACCTTCGGGATTATCATTTACCGGAGTTACAGTTACTGTTACGGTGATAATATCAGTGCCTCCATGACCATCGCTTACGGTTACGGTAAAGCTGTCGCCGCCGTTGTAGTCGGTATCGGGAGTGTAAATATAGCTACCGTCAGTATTTACCACCACAGTACCATGAGATGGATCGGTATTCTTGGTAAAGGTCAGCGTATCGCCATCTTTGTCGGTTGCTGTTACTGTTCCATTGTATGCGGTATCCTCCTGAGTGGTGATTGCTACATCGGTACCTTCGGGATTATCATTCGCCGGAGTTACGGTGATGGTTACAGTGATAATATCAGTGCCTCCATGACCATCGCTTACGGTTACGGTAAAGCTGTCGCCGCCATTGTAGTCGGTATCGGGAGTGTAAATATAACTGCCGTCAGTATTTACTACCACAGTACCGTGAGACGGATCGGTATTCTTGGTAAAGGTCAGCGTATCGCCATCTTTGTCGGTTGCTGTTACTGTTCCATTGTATGCGGTATCCTCCTGAGTGGTGATTGTTACATCGGCACCTTCGGGATTATCATTTACAGGAGCTACAGTAATGGTTAGCGTAGAGGTATCATCCGTACCACTGCCATCAGTTACTGTATATGTGATTACCGGTATTGATCCGTTATAGTTGGCTGCTGGAGTGAAACTGTAACTGCCATCGGTATTGATAGTGATGCTGCCTTTGCCACTTATAACATAAGCCGTGCCTAAGGTAAAGGTTCCGCTCTCTCCGGCTATGCTGAAGTCCTTGATACTTACAGCTCCGTCAACACTTACTGTGCCGATAAGAAGATTACCTGTGGTGGTGCCACTGTCTTCGTTTACGTTTAAAATTTCATCTGTATCGGTAAAATTATCATTCACAGGAGCTACAGTAATGGTTAGCGTAGAGGTATCATCCGTACCACTGCCATCAGTTACTGTATATGTGATTACCGGTATTGATCCGTTATAGTTGGCTGTTGGGGTGAAACTGTAACTGCCATCGGTATTGATAGTGATGCTGCCTTTGCCACTTATAACATAAGCCGTGCCTAAGGTAAAGGTTCCGCTCTCCCCGGCTATGCTGAAGTCCTTGATACTTACAGCTCCGTCAACACTTATTGTGCCGATAAGAAGATTACCTGTAGTGGTGCCACTGTCTTCGTTTACGTTTAAAACTTCATCTGTATCGGTAAAATTATCATTCACAGGAGCTACAGTAATGGTTAGCGTAGAGGTATCATCAGTACCACTGCCATCAGTTACTGTATATGTGATTACCGGTATTGATCCGTTATAGTTGGCTGCTGGAGTGAAACTGTAACTGCCATCGGTATTGATAGTGATGCTGCCTTTGCCACTTATAACATAAGCCGTGCCTAAGGTAAAGGTTCCGCTCTCCCCGGCTATGCTGAAGTCCTTGATACTTACAGCTCCGTCAACACTTATTGTGCCGATAAGAAGATTACCTGTAGTGGTGCCACTGTCTTCGTTTACGTTTAAAACTTCATCTGTATCGGTAAAATTATCATTCACAGGAGCTACAGTAATGGTTAGCGTAGAGGTATCATCAGTACCACTGCCATCAGTTACTGTATATGTGATTACCGGTATTGATCCGTTATAGTTGGCTGCTGGAGTGAAACTGTAACTGCCATCGGTATTGATAGTGATGCTGCCTTTGCCACTTATAACATAAGCCGTGCCTAAGGTAAAGGTTCCGCTCTCCCCGGCTATGCTGAAGTCCTTGATACTTACAGCTCCGTCAACACTTATTGTGCCGATAAGAAGATTACCTGTAGTGGTGCCACTGTCTTCGTTTACGTTTAAAACTTCATCTGTATCGGTAAAATTATCATTCACAGGAGCTACAGTAATGGTTAGCGTAGAGGTATCATCAGTACCACTGCCATCAGTTACTGTATATGTGATTACCGGTATTGATCCGTTATAGTTGGCTGCTGGAGTGAAACTGTAACTGCCATCGGTATTGATAGTGATGCTGCCTTTGCCACTTATAACATAAGCCGTGCCTAAGGTAAAGGTTCCGCTCTCTCCGGCTATGCTGAAGTCCTTGATACTTACAGCTCCGTCAACACTTACTGTGCCGATAAGAAGATTGCCTGTAGTGGTGCCACTGTCTTCGTTTACGTTTAAAACTTCATCTGTATCGGTAAAATTATCATTCACAGGGGCTACAGTAATGGTTAGCGTAGAGGTATCATCCGTACCGCTGCCATCGGTTACTGTATATGCGATTACCGGTATTGATCCGTTATAGTTGGCTGTTGGAGTGAAACTGTAACTGCCATCGGTATTGATAGTGATGCTGCCTTTGCCACTTATAACATAAGCCGTGCCTAAGGTAAAGGTTCCGCTCTCTCCGGCTATGCTGAAGTCCTTGATACTTACAGCTCCGTCAACACTTACTGTGCCGATAAGAAGATTGCCTGTAGTGGTGCCACTGTCTTCGTTTACGTTTAAAACTTCATCTGTATCGGTAAAATTATCATTTACAGGACTAACAGTGAATGTAATATCCGCCTGATCACATAATCCTTCCGGATCGCAAAGTTCATAAGTAATAGTTGCTGTCCCGTTATAATTATTGGCAGGGTCGTAAGTTACAATACCTGTTGCTGAGTCCAGTGTCCAAACTCCGGTAGCATCGGTGTAGCTATTCTGTATCCCTGACGTAAATAAATCAATATCTACACTAAATGTTCCTGTTCCATTGATTGGCGCTGTGGGATTACCATCTACATCCGTATCGTTTGTAATAATATTGACTGTTCCGTTTGCACCGTCTTCAATAAGAGCTGTACCGACTACATCATCGTTAGCAACAGGAGCATCGTTAATTGAGTTTACGGTTATGTTCAGTTTGGCACTGGCGGTACCTCCATGTCCATCTGAAATGGTGTAAGTAACTTCAGGAACTGAACCATGATAGTTGGCTACTGGGACAAAACTATAACTACCATCACTATGGATAGTCAGAGAGCCAACCGATGAGATGTTTACTGCTGAACCGATAGTTTGCGTGCCCGAAATACCCGAAATGGTATAACCCGTTACCGTCAATGCGTCGCCATCAACATCGGTATCGCCTGTGGTTGAATTTTTGATTAAGCCATTGCTTTCCGTTACCGTTAAAGTTACATCTTCGTTAGTGGATGCTACATCATCATTGGCAACAGGAGCATCGTTAATTGAATTTACGGTTATGTTCAGTTTAGCACTGGCAGTACCTCCATGTCCATCGGAAATGGTGTAAGTAACTTCAGGAACCGAACCATGATAGTTGGCTGCTGGGACAAAACTATAACTACCATCACTATGGATAGTCAGAGAGCCAACCGATGAGATGTTTACTGCTGAACCGATAGTTTGCGTGCCCGAAATACCCGAAATGGTGTAACCCGTTACCGTCAATGCGTCGCCATCAACATCGGTATCGCCTGTGGTTGAATTTTTGATTAAGCCATTGCTTTCTGTTACCGTTAAAGTTACATCTTCGTTGGTCGATGCTACATCATCATTGGCAACAGGAGCCGTATTGGTAATAGTAACTGAACTCGCTACTTTAATATTATTACACCCTGCACCACTTGTTCCTCCATTACATTCAACGTCCGGGTCAGTTGGTGTTCCCGACACATAACTTGTAGCATCAATATCGGTAATATCGGCAGGACGGATAACGTATGCCCTTGGAGCTAAAGTACCATGCACTAAAGCTGAACCTACTGTACCTGTAATGGTATAAGTCACAGTTCCTCCATTAGTAAGGTTAAAATCAGAGGTTAAAACATTTGTTCCAACACCTGCGACATTACTTTCAGATGCCGTTCCAATGGTTTGCGTAAATGTATGTCCTGTAATTGTAAAACCTGCAGGAGCTTCAAAACCAAATTTTGCCCCTATAGCATCTTCAGTAGCTCCAGCGCCGGCATTATTGATATTATTAACCACAATTGTATAAGTAACTGTATTACCTAACTGGGCAGTGGTAACATCAGAAACAATGCTCTGCACTGCAAGGTCAATTTTTTTAATTACAAAAGTAAGGCCACTTGTGGTCATTTGATTACTGGGGATATAACTCCATGTGTCCAGTATTGATTCGTTACCAAAACTATTATTAAGACTTGTAGCCAGACCATAATTATGTCCATTAGTATTACTTGATACACCGGAACCAGAATTATTGTTGATTTGAGGACTTGACGGACCGGTAGTATTCGAAATTTTACTATCATCCCAATAAACAATATCTTTGGAAGGAGAGTATAAATCTAACGAAGGTGTGGTTGGGTCTAACAATTCAATTTTCACTCCATTCCCGTTAAATTCCATATCACAAAAAGGAAAATGTACTTCTGCAGCAGTAAATTTCCCGACAATTTGTATGGTGGTGCTTTCCGTTACCGGGTTTCCTGACCCATCTTTGCCATCCCACAAAACATTGTTATCTCCTTCTACACAATAACCTTCCAATGTCCTATCGGTAAAACTTCCTCCAAACTGTAAAATTACTTTATATCTTCCTTCTACATTTGAAACGAAATATATATAGGCTCCGTCCGGACCAAACACACCTTCAACTTCAGATTCGGCTCCCTTTATTTTCAGATTATTTATCTGGGGTAATGTGTTTATGCTTTTTCTTAACCATATATTATCAGGAGTAGCACTACCACTATATCGATTTGCTGTCTCGGGCATATCTGCCGCAGGCTTGGAAAAAAATATTTTATGAGTTATATCGGTTCCATTATCAAGCAACCGTGGATCACTAATTTTAGCTAAAATAGTAGCTAAAGTATTTCCATAGCTATTACCATTCACATATGTTTCGCTTAAATAACTGGGGTCTGTTCCATTTTTAATCCCCTTGCTGTTTGAGAAAATATTAAATCCTCCTCCTACTAAATTATCGGTACTAATCTGGTATACATAACCAACATTAGTCAACACATAAACCTTGGAATATAAACCCGGAGTATTAAACGGCATATTCAAATTCAGGGTATTGCAAAACACACGACCCGGAATAATCGTTGCAGCATTCGCAGCACTCCCAACCGATATATCAAATGCTGCAAGCAGCGATCTATCAGCATCACCACTAATCGCAATAGGTTGCGTCCAGGAATCATTTGCCAAAATTGGCCCATAACCAGTTATGTTACCGGCATTAGGGTTTGAGGCAGCTGTAAATTCAACTTTCCAGACACCCTCCTCCGCAGCAGTAACAATGTGATTATATGGCAAATAGCCGGAAGGATTTGCAGATGTTCTTGGTCCGGCTAACTCCTCAGCTCTACTCGCTATTAATCCAACAGTTGTACTGGTACCCGAGGTGTAACTATTACCATTTGGTGACCACATATTAATTGTGCCACTATAAACGGGTATAGTGGAGGATTGTTTACCCTGAGCACTTGAACCTACATACAAGGTTTCACCTGCTTTGAGGTATACATACATTGTACCTGAGGTTGGAAATGGGTCATATCCAGCTGACCCACCGGTTCGTATCTGTAATGACGCTCTATTACCGGAAACTCCATTAGGATAAAGATTTCGACTTCCGTCAGCCAAAAGTTGAAAAACTGATAATGAGGTAAAAAACAAAGAAAGGAAAATCTTAAATTGTAAAGATCTTATCATAAACTAATAATTAATATACATAACATACCAAAACTAAGCCTTTTATGACAGAGAGTTTAAGCCAAATACAGCTCTGATCACAAAAAACAATGAAAAAAAAACAAGCAACTTGATTTTTATCAAAAAAAGAAACTGATTATAAAAAAAAGATGAAGATTTATACGTATAAGTTTAAAAACAAGACACATATAATACTTTTATAGTAAACAAAAATATTTTATTATATCTACAATTTTAAACTCTCTACATATTAACAAGGTGTAACAAAGTAGCGTTTTTAAATTAAATAACAAAAAAAACACTACTTTTTATATAAAAAATGTAGTATTTTATATTACAAACAATATAAAACGTATTTTGTTCATTACGTTTATGCTTTAAAAGGACTTTGAGAAAAATCTCCGGTAGCATTATAAGTCCATACCGGCTCACCATCAGGCTCTGACGCGGATTCCAGTGCCAATGAAATATCATTATCCAACACAATAATTTCTATTTCGGGAGCAGCATATTTTCTCGCTGCTCCTTCTTTGTTTTCATTTATAGTATACATCTTTATATTATTGATTTACTACGATTTTATTCACTATTCTATTATTTTCGGAACAAACGAGATGCACAAAATATACACCAGCCGAAAACGTTCCCCTTATTTCGGAACGGTGAGATGTAACAAATTGATGCGCAAGCTTCTGCCCGAGTGCGTTATACACCGACACATAAGTACCTACAGGTAAATTCTGATCTGTTTCAACAACAATAGCATTCATTGAGTTAACATATACCTTAGGCTTATTTAATTCATAATCATCTACTTCTGTTGTTTCAGAAGAAGATCTGAATTTTATTGCAAAACGTGATTTGGTTTCGTTGGCATCGGAAGTAAAACTGTATGTATTATTCTCCGTAGTTAACGGATACTGAACATGTGTATAATTATCGACTAATATCAGTGGCAATGAAAGTTCGTTTGTTAATGCACTAATCTGAAACTGTCCGGCTTTTCCGGGACGGAATCCTAATACAAACTCCTGACTATCTTTAAATTCGCCAACACAATTAATGGTCAGTTCTTCTCCTCCATTCAAAGTGAAAATTTCAGGGATATTGCTGTTTTCATTTTTCATTTTCGGAGCATCATAATAATCCATACCTTCCTGAGCAAGTGGCGTGGCCAGCAGTATGGCTTCGTCTGAATTAGTTCCATTGGTTACCTTCAATCGGATTTCCTGCATTTGAACTTCAACTTCGGATGGAGTGCGCAAGCGATTTGAAAGCAAAGACTGGTCGCGATGTGAACGTATAGCATTACTGAGTATCAATGTACCAGTATGTCCATCGGCATCTACCCGCACCCAAAAGCCCTGCATAGGCGGAATATACTGGTTTACAACACCATTAACTCCTACCCCCGTACCTGTAAGTCCGTTGTAAGTATCGAATACCATTTGCCCGTCGGAGGTACGGGTGCGATACCAGATTGTAGAAGCTAAGTTTGTTTTAACCGCAGCATTCCAGTCAATATACGATGGGTAGGGATTGCTAATAAGATTGTAACCACGTTTGGCCGCTGTATTTCCGGTACGGCTTGGGTGTAGTGTGATATCACCATCGTGTAGTACACCCGAAAACGAATACGTGTTATCGCTACCAGCAAGAGTTACATATCCGGTACCGGACACAAGCGGAGTTGTATTATCGGTAATCTGAACATAAGCAGGCGGATTAGATGTTTCGGTGTAAAAAGCCAGTTTATTGGTGGCACCCGGCGCAAAAACGGCGCTTGTTGCACCACTTACAGGTGTTCCCGTATACCAGTGTCCTGCTTTAAGAAATTGCTGTACAGTGGCCTGAACTGATGAACTGGCGCTACCGGAATTAACAAAAGTAGCTGTGCCATTAGCATCGCTACCAAGCACAAAGCCTGCTACGCCGGCATTATTGGTAACAGAGGCTGCTGTGAGCTGTTTGCCCGAAGATACAAGTAATTTTGCTCCAGACTGCACCTCTATCTGGTTCTGAACAGTAAGATTTGAGAGTAAAGTGGCCGAAGGAGTTCCTGTGCCATTTACAACCAAATTGTACAGAGGTACCGCACTGTTGATGCGAATATTGGGACTACCTGATGTTGATGCATTTCCAATTTGGAGAGTACCTCCGGTAATATTGTATGTTTCGGCAAGATTCTGGTAATCGCATGCAGCGGCAGAGGCCTTTTGCACGATAATACTTCCTCCACTCATGGTGAATGAAGAACCTGTAGTACCTATGCTAAATGGAACTGTGGCGTACGATGAGTTAACAATAAAGTTTCCACCACTCTGTGTATATGATGCTGTATATGCTCCATTGTTGTACGGACCAAAAAATCCGGTAACTGTGACTACACCACCCTCAATAATAAATTGGCACACATTGCTATACGAATTCAGATATGCAAATAACGAATTGCCTGCTGAATTACGGAAAAGCCCTTGAACATAAACTGACTTCCCGGATAGATTAATATCTCCTCCATTGTTCCATAATCCATCATTGCTGTGTAATGTGGTTCCACTCTGAAACGGCGTAATGGTGGATGCACTCGATAACTTAAACGTTCCACCTACAAATTCCATCGGCGAATTCCAGTTTTGCGCCGGAGCATTAAGCGTTATAACCGATGTAGCTTCTAATATGTTGGATAAATATTTTTTATTCATTCGCAACATATAAAAATCGGTCTTAGCTGTGCCGCCTATAGTTTGATTTTCAGTTTGATTATCGAAACTAACAATACCGATACCGCGGTTAAACAAGCCATGATTTGTCCAATTTCCATAAACCGATAAGGTTTGAGCCACACTTCCATCCATGCTAAGCTCAGCACCATTTTGAATCGTAATATTCTGACATGTAGCACCCGAAGCCGATATAACCGGACTATTAGGAGTACCTGACGGTATTTCCACATCGTTGGTAGAAGTAGGCACGAGACCTGCCGACCAGTTTGAAGGTGTAAACCAATCTGTACTTACACTGCCTGTCCACTGGTTAGTTCCGGATGCCTGCCATATCTCCACATCGTCGATACAAACACCACGACCATAGTTAGTAGTTCCTTCAAAAGCAATATAGTATGTTGCCGATGAGTTGGGCAATTCTACTGACTCCAATTTCCAGATTGTTATGCTATTGGTATATTCGGCCAACTTTACCCATTCAGATGTTAACGATGTACGGTAATAAATTCTTAAAACATCCTGATTGGCTGTTCCCCAGTCGGTTTGCGTATGCCAGAATTTTAAAACCGGTGCAGTAGCTGCTGATAAATCTAAGGGTGGTGTGATAAGCTTGGTAGTTGAAGAAGTCCAGCTTCCCGAAAACAGACAAGCATTTTTAGTTCCTGTACGAGCCGAAGTTGGATAAATTGAGCCTGTATATCCTCCGGTTTGAAAACTCCAGTCTTTAGGTTCTTTTACATATTCCACTGACCAACAGCCAGGCAACACTCCCCCTTCAAAACCTTCTGTGAATAAGGCCTGTGAAACTGACGAACAGCTTGTGGTACCATTCGCGGCAGCTGCCACTGAAAAACTGCTACCATCGGTAGCCCAAATCTGATAATAATATGTTGTGGATGCCGACAAACCAGTATCATTAAAAGATGAAGCTGTACCGGAAAACACAATCTCACCATCGCCAAACAATGTTCCGCCCGCCACCGGAGTACCAAAGCTATTGGTAATATTCCGTGCAATAGTTACCTGTGCGCTACCTAACCACGATAAGTTTATTTGATTGGCGCCAGCGGGAGTGGCTTTAAAATTTTGTATTGAATTTATTGCCGGACAACCATTGAAACACAATGATATAGACCCACCACTTTCAACAATATTAGTCAATGGATAACCGGTATTATTGCCTGCCCACGATTTTGAACTGGGTGTACTGACATCGGAAAACTCAGTTTTTCCGCTTGAGCCGGGGAAAGGACAGCCGGTGGAATTAATAGTTCCGTAACTGCTTTTATCCGAAACAGTAGTTGGATTAACAGTGGCACTTGCACATACAGGATAAAAGCCCTGTGGAGCTGTTTTATTGGCAGATAAATCCCAGTATGATTTGCTGTAATGATAAATCATTAATCCGTGACCGGGACAAGCAGAGTTAAATCCACTTTGCTGCCGGTTCTCAATCAGGAAGTATTCGTTGTCAGTAGTGGTATTATAGCTATACACCACCGGATTGGTTGTTATATCAGGAATAGTGAGCGTGGTTGAACCAGTAAGTTGCACAGGCGTAACCCAACCCGCTCTGATTTTTTCAAACGGATTAAAATGCGGAGGTTGAGATCCTGACGGAGTTCCGTTATAAACGCCTACATCCATCAAATCCCAGTCTCCATTACCAGAAAATGAGCCTCCGGTTGCGTAATCAGTATCGTAATAATCCGGAGCACCGCATACATGTCCAAACTCATGGCAAATCACCCCAATGGTAGTTAATGTCCCATCGGCATTGAGTTCATTGGAGCAGGAGTATTTTGACACTTTTTTTCCATCAAAAGTTTTTCCGGCAATACCTCCGGCATGTGGCCATATCGTATTGTCAATTCCCGAAGAGGCTTCGCCGTAACCGGCGTAAATGATATAAACACCATCTACCGAACCATCGTTGTCATTGTCGTATTGCGAAAAATCAACACCATCTGCATCGGCTTTTTCACACGCCTCGAGCATAAGCGCTCCGGCATTGATATCATCTCCGTTAGCATCATTAGCTCCATAATACGCCATATTATAATCGGCTTTATAAACGGAAGGAGCTACATCAGTACGAATGTCGAACTGTCCGTAAGATTGCTCCAGATAATAATCTCGTACCGAACCATGAGCACCCAATAGGCTAAAATTCTGCGTATTCATCAGGTCTACAAAATTCTGCCTGGTGAATGTAAAACTATTATCCTGATATTCAATCAAAATCATCAACAGTTTTTTGATTCCCCGGGGCGTAAACACTTTTTTACGGCTGTCTTTATTTGCCGATATTTCGGTTGGCGAATTAAAAAACTCACCAGTATCTACCAATTTGGCAGAACCGAATTTAGCTTCCCAAACTGATTTTAATGTGTTTATTTGTATCTGACTGAATACAAGCTTTTTCTGTAATCCCTTGATTAGTTTTTGCTCAGCGGTTACGCGTTTATCAGGCTCATGAGCCAATATCCCCGACGATTTTAAATTACCTGATTTATCCTGTACAGCATATTCCCAACCGTTTGCACCGTTGCTTACCAAGGTGTAACCATCTGTAGTTTCGGCCCATCGGACTTTTTCATCGCCTTTGAGCTGAATAGTTATTTTTGAACCATCGGGTTGTTTGTATTGGATTGGATACGGATAAGCAGGCACTGCAGCCACGCGAAAAACCAACACAAAAAGCAGGAATAAAATCAATAGTAATTTATGAATCTGTAATTTCATCTTTGATACCTGTTATTTTTATTAATAAAAATGGGTATGCAAAATTACTGATTAAGCAAAATTTCTTACAAAAAAATATCTATACAAAATCTATACAAACTTGTAAAAAAATCTATACAAAAAATTTTGGGACAAAAAAAAATATTTAAGTACTACATATATGAAAAGGAAGTTAAGTCAGGCTTCAATAAACTAAATTTTCGGCAACTATCTGTTAAGCCAGATTGGTTAGAAAATCAACTAGATTCACATCAGGCTTCAGATTCATTTTTTTTCGCAGACGATACCTTCCTACATCAACACTCTGATAGTTTTGCGAGGTAATAGTGGCTATATCTTTTGAACTCAGGTTTAGTCTTAACAAAGAGCAAAGTCGTCTCTCACTGGGAGTAAGGTCTGGAAACGATTGATTCAGTTTTTTATTAAATGACTCATGTACACTCTCAAAACGGTATTCGAACTCTTTCCAGAAATTCTCACCCGTATTGAGACTGAACTTATTCAATGCCTTTTTTATAATTTGGGCGCCATCAATATTTGTATACTTGATTAACTCTGACAAATCTGCTACAAGACTATTATTCACCTCGCTAAGCTGCACCAGACGTAAAGTACCGGAAGCCAGCTCGCGTTTATTTCGTTCAATAATTTCGTCGTGCCTCTCTTTCAGCTCCGAAACATCGGTAAACATGCACATTATTCCTTCGGGCAAAGCGCTGGTTCCGTAATAAAGCGATTTTGAAATCATGTATTCCACTCCATTATAGTTGTATTCATACTTTATCTCTGCTTTATACGTTCTCAATTTTGCATCTTGATCTTTGTGTAAAACAGTATTGGATGTATCGAATATTTTGTATAGATAACTTCCGGTAATTTGATGCATGGAAGTGCTTATCAAATCACAAAACCGCTCATTAACCGAAAGCACCTCTCCCTCAAAGTTGTAAAACACAAATGGATATGGCAAATTCCGAATCAGTGTTTGAATAAATTTGTTATTTTGTTCAATGGCAAGTAATCTGTTTCTCAATTCTTTGCGAGAGTCCGAAAGACCGAGCATAGACTTGACCCGGGCTATCAACTCTACCTTATCAACAGGCTTTCGGATATAATCTACTGCTCCCGAAGATAGCGCCAGTTCCAGATTGTCGGAAGTAGTCATTACACCGGTACACATAATCACAGGGATATCTGCCGTTTGTTCCAGACTTTTGAGTTTCGCGGTTAGTTCCAAACCATCCATGCCGGGCATTTCCCAATCAGTAATTATCAGATCCGGGCATTCGTTGATTGCAATCTTAAGCGCCTGTTCACCATTCAGAGCCTGATAAATAACATAAGGTTGGTTAGAGTCAACAATGCAATTGAATATCGATTTGATATTGTCAATCTCATCGTCTACTATCAATATTTTGTGTAGTGTCATGGGGTGGATATTTTCTTAAATTAAATAATTATCAAAAAAATCACTATTTTATCTGTTAATTCGACATTTTAAAATGCTTTCGTATAATGTTTCATTGCCTGAGTCTATTGCTTTTACCAGATGTTCTTTCCAACGGCTTACTTCCTCGTTGGTTCGGGAATCTATTTCGGCAAGTATAACACTTAACTCTGTTATCTTATAAATTTCGGTTTTCTGCAACCGGCTTATTTGATGCTTAATAAGTTCAAAACTTTCTACCGACAGAATAACATCATCGCTATCAGGACTATAACCAGACTGCAACATTTGATTAACAACACTCTGATTTTGGCACAGGGGTAATGTAAACCAAAAAACCGAGCCCATATTTAGCTCTGATACCACATCAATAATGCCCTTATGAGCGTTAACCGCCATTTTACAATAAGCTAAGCCCAAACCGGTTGAACTAACCGAACCGGAATCCTTAGGTTTAATCTGAAAGAAACTATCGAATATCAAATGTTTTTTCTCCGAATCAATACCTATACCATTATCGGCAACTGATATTTTAATAAATGATGGTATTGATTCGGTATCAAAAAGCTCTGCCATCAGCCTCACTTCAGCGTTGTTTGGAGAATATTTAATTGCATTGGTGAGCAGGTTTTCAAACACCCGCACAATTATATCGTAATCTACATCTACCTGCCAGCTTTTGTCAATGTGGTTGGATATAGTGATATTTTTATCGCCGGCCAAAAAATTGATATTTTGAATAGCCATCTGCGAAATCTCAAATAAATTACTACAACTCCTGTTAAGCACCACTTCTGCCTCTTCGTATTTGTAAACATCCAGCATATTCAATACAAGATTCAACATTTGTTTGCCACGATGCTTTATCCTTATCAACTGACTTTCGGGCTCGTAATCAGGAGCATTAATTATAGCATTAATAGGATTTTTAAGATCATGAACCATCATGCTTGTAACTCGCTGTTTGAATCGATCTAATTGCAAAAGCTTTGTATTGGTCCGTAAAAGCTCTTCCGACTGCGTTTTTATCTCCTTTGTTCGTTCCTCAATAACCTTCTCCAGCTTTTCCTTTTGCCTGATTAGCCTGTAGGTATAAAATTTCACTGTGAAATATAATACCAACGTAACAAGCAGTATATAAGCAGCAAAAGCCCAGATTGTTTTGTACCAGGGTGCCTCTATCACAAAACTAAAGGTGGCAACATCACTTAATACTCCATAAGCATTTTGGGCTCTCACACTGAACGTATAGCTTCCATCAGGCAAATTGGTATAAGTTGCCTTACCCTCATCCGACCAATTACTCCATTGTTTATCAAATCCTTCAAGCTGATACTGATACATCATTAAATCGGCATCTTCAAAAAACAATGCTGAGAATCGAAATTTCACCGAATTGTTTGCATAATCAATCTTTGGTATCTGATTTGGATTTTGGTGAAGCGACGCCACACTGACCTTCCCATAGGTTTGGGAATGAGCTCCGGCAAATAAAACAGAATCGCTACCTGCTACAACAGAACTTATAACAACATTGAACGGTTTTTTATCGGTATGATGCTTCGATAAGTCATAATTAATCAATCCGTTAGGAGTACAGATACTAAGCGTACAGCTATCGAGTAATCTCACATCTTCAACCAATGAATTCAGTCTATTGAAGCTACAGGTGTCATATTTTTGTTTCGAACCATTAATCTGAGCCAGAAACATGGCATCGGAAACTACAAGAAACCGATTAGTATCCACTTCGAGTAAGGTTCCTACGTAATCGTCGATGGTTTTACCCAGCAGTTTTGAAGGTACGAACCTGATTAGCGAATCCGGATCATTAACATCCGGGGGGAATACAGGCGTCAGCAGCCCTTGCTGCGTTGACAATTGCAATTCATTTTTAATCAGAAACGCACGGGTACGCGCAATATCTTTTATACCATTACGCTCGCCAAGCAATGTAATCCGGTAATTATAAATATCATTGTTCAGAAAACGTACAAAGTAAACTCCATCGAGTTGAGTATTCATCCATAAATTACCATCTTTATCACATACAATTTTTCTTATTTTTTCAGAAATCCCCCGAAAATTCATTAACTTCCCAGCCTTTACACCCGATGAGTTTGGGCTGTCGGTAATCTTCACCACATCTACCTGATCTCTCATTCCAACAAAAAAGATGTTATTAAATACCGGATGTGTTGAAAAACAGTGTGCTTTCTGTGGGCCCTCAATCTTGTATATTTGACGAGTTTTATGCCCATCAATCAGCCATATACCATTACTACAAAGCGCATACAAACGATTATTCAGCACCTGAAAATCCCAACACTCTTTGGTATTTTCTCCAATTTTAAGAAATTTACTTTCGTTGATATTTTTCCGGGTATCAAATGCAGGTAAATAAAAAATTCCATTTACTGTGCCTGCATAGTATACGTTTTTAAATTTATACGATGAGAAAACATTAAATCCAATATCCTCACGGTCAGTAAACCTTTGAGCCGGATAGGCAATATCCACTTTAGATACTCCATTGGAAGTACATACCCACAGGTTTTTTTCCGCATCTACTTCTATTTGGTATATATTTCCGTTAATCAAGCCATTAGCTTTACTTACTATCTGCAATATATCGCCATGATTTGATATGATAATTATTTTATTTGACTCTGTAGTTATGGCATACCGCGTATCATCTATGAGGGTTATGTCTAAAACATTATCGGTATTTAATAATTCTTGTACAGGCCAGTCCAAACGAACAGGCTTATTACCATCAAAAGCGGTAGTACACAGCCGTTTGTTATTATCAAGCACCAACCACAAATTATTCCTGTATCGGGTGATGCAGGAAAAAAGCTCCTTACTGACGAGCAGTAAGCGATTTTCATAAAGCAATTTTACTCCATCGTAAGTAGGAAGGTAAAAACCATGCGTAGCCGGATAGGCTGCTTGCGCGGCGAAACGGACAGGAATAACCTTCATTGTTGAGCCAGTATAGTGAAAGACGTATTTGTTTGAAAAGAAAAACACTCCCTCAGCGGTACAAAACACGCTCCAAATATCCTGAAACTTTATTCCGAGATTTATAATTTTTGCCGATAGAGAAACATACATCATCTGTCCATTTGAGCCCGGCTTAAGATAACCAAACTCATTGGAACCACCTACATATATGCGCCCTAAACCATCTATTGCCATGGAGCGAACTATAGAGTTGTTCCTTGTCTCTATTCTCGTCCAGGTCTTACCGTCGAACTGCACAACTCCTGTTCCATCGCCCAAATAAACCATTCCACGTTTATCCTGTAAGGTGCACCATATTTGCGGTCCTACGGTATTGACGTTATCAAATTTATAATTTTTTACAAACGGCGTACCCTCTAAAGTACTTACTGGCAGCGAATATGCAGCGACAAAAAAGCTGATAGTTGTACAAACAAAAATTGTTCTTATACGTGACATATCGTTTTTTTTATGCTTTATATATAACTTATTTGAAATATTTAAAAGCCTGTTTTATCCATCTAACTTCTATCATACATTAAAATATTATACCAAGCATAACACTATAGCACAGCACTTTACGTATTTTAAAAGAAATTGGATTATAAAATTATATAATTTTTGATAAATATACACATCAATGTCGTAAAAATTACCATTTTGTGTGATATTTTTTACAGCAAATTAAATAATTTATCGATATTGGTAGGTAGCTTTTTTCAGACGATCCATAACAGAGATTCCTACCCCTTTTTCTTCGACAGGGGCTATGTAAATCTGCGTAACAGTCGTGTCGTCTTCCATTTCGTGGAGACAGGTAAACAGGTGAGCGGCCACTTCGAGCAAATTGGCCGTATGAGAAGTGTAAATAATTTTTGCTGCCTTTATTTCGTGCAGGGCGGTAGTATGCAAAATCAGTCCGGAACCTTCGGGCAATTCGAACTGATTATCATCGTAAAAATAAAGGGGCTTGCGCGGCGAGTAGTGGCTGTTGAGCAAACCGGGCGAACCAACCTTATGGTTGTGACTGGCAATAGTTACGTTTATATTCAGTTTTTGCGATATGTCTTCGGCTGTAATTACCCCGGGACGTAAAATGGTACATGTTCCGTTTTCAACAAGTACTACTGTAGATTCAATACCCACCAGATGTTCGGCATCGTCGCCTGCTATCAGGTAGTCAATATCCATTTGCTGCTTGGCTACGTGCTTGTAACTTGTAGGGCTTAGCTGACCAAAAAGGTTGGCACTGGGCGCCGCCACCGGTACCCCGGAGAGTTTAATAAGTTTATGAGCTATGGCATGAGCCGGCATGCGAACAGCCACATTTTCCATTCCTGAAGTTACAAGTTCAGGCACTAATGCCGACTTGCGGTGAACAATGGTGAGCGGACCGGGCATAAACTCAGAAGCTAAAGTATATACCAACGGATCGACCGGATTTGAAAAAAGCTGACTAAGCTGACTTATATCCGATATGTGAACGATAAGCGGATCGAATGATGGACGCTTTTTGGCTTCAAAAATACCGGCAACAGCCACCGGATCGAGCGCATTGGCACCCAAACCATAAACTGTTTCGGTGGGGAATGCAACCAATCCACCGTTACGCAAACATAATGCTGCTTCGTCAATCTGCTCTTCGGTAATTATTTTCATCGGCTCGTGGCGTCAAGTAATCCTGCCAATAAGTATGGTTTTATGGCGTGGTCACTTATTTTTTGCGGATACAAAAGTACAAATTATATTCTGTACTTTTGCCCGCATTATTATTAAATTATTCCGCACCAATCATAGCCTCATAGTCGGCTACCGAAGCTCCATTCAGGCAAGCTTCAATAATTTTCCTGCCAAACGGATTGAGTTCCGGCGTGAGGTATTGTACCAGCTCTTCTTTGAAAAAATCGTACAACTTTTCAGCTCCTGCATCGTAACCGCCCAATCCTACTTCATCCTGCTTGTACACTTTCAGAAAGCGCGATGGAATTTTGGCTCCTTCAATAGTCAGATAATTAAGCTCATACCCTAACAGCGGGCAGCGCGATGCCTGATACTGATCCTGACGAAGCTGCGCATTACCTCGTCGGGTAAGATATTCACGCATAAGTAGCTGAGGTTTAAATCCTACTTTCCATACTCCTATAAACTGGTTGGGCACAAGGGTATAACGGGTATTGGGAGTTTGCAATATCTGCTCAAGCAACATATTGGCATGATGCACCCTTTTACCTGTTGCAAAAGGCCAGTACGAACCTACCCCTTCGGAACCCATGCCGGTACCTCCCACTATACTTGGGTTAGCATGGCCCCGCGGCGACACCAACCGCCATAACCAGGCCAGTGCAGGCGGAAGCAAATGGAACATTCCGATGATTCCGTAATTCGGATTTTCGGCCGAACTTGGCGGTGTACGCACCCCAAAGCTACGTACATCTACCGACACCGGAGTACCTATCACATTGGGTACAACCTCACGGGGAAGTATCACCCGTGGATTAGGACAGGGCTTGCCCGGTGCATCTTCTGTATGATCCCAAATCAATACCGTAGAATCGGGGTTCGATTTCAGATTAAGAAACAAAAGTGGTTTGGGAGGCTTAATTGTTATTTTTTCAAGAAACGGATCATCGCCATATTCGTTAACGCTATCTACCCTTATAAACCAGGCATTTTCAGCATCGAGCACGCGCAATTTTCCGTTATTATTCTGAAACGATGGGTGGCAAATGGCCATATCGTCGGTTACGGGATTGAATGAGGAGAAAAGCGGTAGATTAATTAAACGCTGCTCCCCTGTTATTTGATTCGTACCAATCTTAACCTGACCGTTGGGCTCTCGCAATATGTGCTGTAGCATCTCGCTTTTTCCACCACCACTGGCTCCTTCGTGCATGAAGGTAGTAATATTATCGTACGGACTAACCGCCTGTACTGTAGAACAATGCGCCGTAATCCAACCCTCGCGTTCACCTTTGGTAAGCAATGCTCCATAAAGTCCTTTTTTGGCACTTGGTCCGGGATATAGATTGTACGAAAAAATTTCATGACGATCTTCAGTGCGGTTATGAACCACAATTTGTTTTCCATCAAAATGCGTGTGACGGAATGTTGGGGCTACGTATATCACCGATTCAATTTTAAAATCGGCCGGAATACTGGTTGTAGGTACCAGCACCTGAAGCATGGCAAGCCCCATAGCAAAGAAACCGGCATTGGCAGGACAAATGGCTATACCACCCACCCCAATACCTTCGCGACCAGCAAAATAGAGAAAAACTCCTAAATCCTGATTTTTCAACCAATCGAAAGTTTCGGCTTTGAGTGAACTAAAATCGTAACCAAACTTTCCTTTAAAAGTATCTTTGTCAGTTGGAAATTCGTCGGCAATGGCCATTGTATCCGGGTCGCGGCGACGCATGTAAGGATCGGTGTAATTGGCCGAAATTCCATTGTTGACCTTGTGAACTATGGCTTCGGTATATACGCCCTTGCCGGGAATATCGTACTTAACCTCGTACACATTATTGCCTTCGCCACCTACAGCAGCCAGGGCAAGCTGTTCCACCGTATCAAACACGGTATAACTTTTACATGCTGATAACAATGCTGATAGCTCAGGCGGTATCTGTATACCAGCGTTCTCTAATTTTGAAATAAACTGACTCATAATGTTCTTATTAACTAAAACAACTACCTTTTTTTACCAATATTTTTTTATATATATTTATCTGCTTTATTTTTTTCAATAAAAAAATTCCGAAACAAAAACCAGATTTCTAATCGTGTGGAATAGTTACGCAAAGCAACTCACTTATATCCTGAATAATGTTTTGTATTCTGAAATTTCTTTTCCCATTGAAATAAATGGTATCGCCCGGCAATATTACATAGCTCCTGTTGTCAATTTCAAACTGAAGCTCACCCCGAAGCAAATAAGCGAAAATCTGACCGGTATGCTGCTTAAAAAGCCCTACACTGTCCGACCCTCCCGGAAATTTCAACAGAAAAGTATCCATTTGCTTGGAAGCATCGTGCTGCGAAAGCATAAACATCTGCGTACCTGAGTCATTAACCTCTATCACGCCCATATCCTCGCTCCTGAAAACAGGGTTGTTGAACAGCGACTCATTCTCTCCTATCAGCTCTCCTACCGTTGTGTACAGATTTTCTGCTATCAGTTTCAGTGTTAATATGGATGGGTATGATTTTGCTTTCTCAATCTGCGACAATGCACTGGACGATATCCCTACCTTTTTGGCCAGGTCATTCAACTGCATGCCAAGCAATTCTCTTTTTCGTTTTACTCTTTCACCAATACGATTCATACCAAATAAATTTTCTGCAAATATAATAACTTTATTTTTAAAATTAAGCTACACTTAAATAATTAAGTTGATTTAAGCTTTACTTTTATGATTTTTATGTTAAACCTGTATATTTATTGGTTTTTACTACAAAAAAAGTCAAACCCATTTTTCGCGAAAAAGAAAACCGGAAATCAGCTATAGCTGAATCCCGGCTTTTGATAATATCTGATAAACGGCTGTTTATTTCTTCTTTTGCCCTTTAGTTTTGGGTTTTCCGTATTTTTTCATCATCACATCAGCATAACGTGTTTTGATGTTCACTTTTTTGTTTTTACCTTTCTTTTCGTGGTAAGCTCCACCGCCATCCTCAGGACGGGTTACAACGGTCAAAACGTTTTTCATCACCACCTGAGGCATCTCATACTCAGTTAGCTCGTTAGAAATTTCGACTTCTTCGGGCAGTTTCATAAGCTGAATTTTCATGCCCATCAATGTTTCTACCTGCGTACGTATCTCGCTGTCATTCTTAGTTATAAATGCCAGAGCTACGCCTTTTTTATCAGCCCTTCCGGTTCGTCCAATGCGGTGAATATAGTTTTCAGGTACTTCAGGCATATCAAAATTGACAACATGTGTTATGTCGTCAAAATCGAGACCACGCGCTACAAGGTCGGTAGCAATAAGCACTCTTAAACGATTTTCATTGAATGACCTGAAAGCTTCCAACCTGAAATTCTGAGATTTGTTAGAGTGAATAACGCCCACTTCGTCGGGAAACTTTGCCGAGATGAGTTCGTACACATCATCGGCCAGTTTTTTGGTCGACACAAAAACGAGTACTTTTGAAAAACCCGGATTGGTTCGTAACAAAAACTCAAGCAGGTTGACTTTTGTGTTAAAATTAGGAACTTTTACTCCGGCTTGTTTGATGTTTTCGAGCGGACTGCCTGCACGTGCTGCTTCAATTTCCTGAGGGTCGGTAAAAAAATCGGCAATAAATAAGCGAAGTTCATCGGTAATGGTAGCCGAAAACATCAGATTCTGCCGCTTCGATGGTAGTAAATCGATAATACGAACCAGCTGTGGACGAAAACCAAGATTTAGCATTTCGTCAACCTCATCGATGATAAATTTCTTGATAGAGCGAAGTTTCAGAGTACCATTCAGCGCAAAATCTATCAACCTGCCCGGCGTAGCCACCAACACATCGAGCCCTGCTAAAATAAGGGGTGTCTGCTGTACCATATTTACACCACCATAAACTCCGGCCACTCTGATATTCATGTATTTAGTTAGCTTCTGAATATCATCTACCACTTGTAACACCAACTCGCGCGTAGGAACTACAATTAAAATGGTAGGGTGCTTTTCTTTTGAAAACTGCCACTGACGCAGGCATGGCAACAAGTACGAAATGGTTTTACCTGTACCGGTTTGTGCAATACCTACCACATCGCGCCCCGACATGATTACCGGAAAAGCTTTCTCCTGAATGGTGGTGGGCTTAGTAATATTCAAATCGCCGAGTGCATTGAGCAAAGGCGTGTTTATATTAAAATCTGAAAATAACATCTGTATCAATTCAATATATAAAGATACGAAACGAATCGCGCATCATTTTTACCTGCTTTAAGCAGACTCTTTTTTTATTCTTTTTCGGGATGCAAAGATAGTTGAAAAATGCCGATTATAAAATTTTGAATCACAATGCTTTGAGATATTGCACTTTTTCTATGGCTTCTATCAACTGATGACAATGCGATTTATTAAAAAGTTGACCGCTTGTTTATATATGACAATTAATTAAGTATCTTTGCATATTAATAAATTAAGTGTATAAATGAGATTTGACGAACTTCCGCTTTGTGATGCCGTACAGGAAGGCTTACAGGCCATGAATTTTAAAGAAGCTACTCCTGTTCAGGAACAAACTATCCCGGTAATATTAGCTAAACGCGATGTTATAGCCTGTGCGCAAACAGGTACCGGAAAAACAGCTGCCTTTATACTGCCACTCCTGCACAACCTGCAAAACGAACCTCATGCCGAAGACAAAGTTAACGCTATAATTATGGCACCTACCCGCGAACTGGCTCAGCAGATTGACCAGCAAATGGAAGGGTTCTCCTACTTCACCTCTTTCTCATCGGTTGCTGTTTATGGCGGAAACGATTCGCAAGCCTGGGATGTACAGCGCCGTGGACTAAGCAAAGGTGCAGATGTGGTAATTGCTACTCCGGGGCGTCTTATCTCGCACATCAACCTTTATGATATTGATTTTTCGGGGGTAAAATATTTTATATTAGACGAAGCTGACCGCATGCTCGACATGGGATTTTTCGAAGATATTATGCAAGTGGTAAAACGCCTGCCCCAGGAGCGACAAACAATTATGTTCTCGGCTACAATGCCTCCCAAAATACGCATGTTGGCCAAAACCATCTTGAATAATCCGGCGGAAGTACGCATTGCTGTTTCGCGGCCACCCGAAAGTATTATGCAAACTGCCTATATCTGCTACGAAGCTCAGAAAACGGCTATTGTCAGACATCTTTTTCAAGATCAGAATCTGAACAAAGTCATCCTTTTTGCCGGATCAAAAATTAAGGTGAAAGAGTTGAACAAAACTTTCAAACAGATGGGTCTGTCGGTAGGCGAAATGCACTCCGATCTTGAACAAAGTCAGCGCGACCATGTGATGCACGAATTTAGAAACAACCGCATCAACATTCTTGTTGCCACCGACATTGTTTCGCGCGGCATCGACATCGATGATATTACTCTGATTATCAACTTTGACGTACCTCACGATGTAGAAGATTACGTACACCGCATCGGTCGTACTGCGCGTGCCAAGGCCGAAGGTATGGCCATAACTTTAGTTTCGGAAGATGAGCAGTATAAATTCTCGCTTATTGAGCAATTTCTCGAAAAATCTATTTATAAAATCCCCATGCCCGCTGAACTGGGAGATGCTCCGGAATACGAACCTGAGAAACACCGCTTTGGTCACAAGAAATTTAACTCGGGAAAAGGAAAATTCCGCCGCCAAAAACAAGGAAATCCGAGAAAAACTACGAAATAGCTCGATACAAGGCATCGAAAAAATCAACCCGGACTACTCAACTCATGAATCAATCTTTTCCATATCAATTATTGAATAAGACTGAATTAATTACGTCTATAAATCAGCTTGCGACGCAAAACATTCCTTTCTTGTTGATTATTGATTATAAAGCTGAAAGTGGTTATGTTATTCCTGAATCGGCAATAAATCACGAGTTCGTCAGATACGCAATCGGCGATGAATTGGTAACCGAGAAAATGGAGAATCATCAGCGGCCAGCATGGAAGCCTGTTCCTGTTTCGGAAGATTCTTATCTTCGCAAATTCAATTTTGTAGTTGATAATATCCGCCGGGGCAACTCGTTTCTGGTGAATCTGACCCAACCCACTTTGGTGCATACCAATCTCAATCTGAACCAGCTTTTCCAACTCGGGAAAGCTAAATACAAACTGTGGCTTAAAAATCGTTTTGTAGTGCTTTCGCCCGAAAGTTTTATAAAAATCAGAGATGGTAAAATATACTCCTATCCCATGAAAGGCACCATTGATGCCAGTATACCTGACGCCGCCAACCTGATTATGAACGACAAAAAAGAACAAGCCGAACATGCCACTATTGTAGACCTCATACGCAACGACCTTAGCATGGTAGCCCATCAGGTAGAGGTTGTCCGATACAGATATATTGACAAGCTACACACCAATGTAGGTGATTTGCTTCAGGTTAGCTCCGAAATTTGCGGTAAGTTACCTGGTAACTTTCTACCGCAATTAGGCGAAATTATCTTCAAACTTTTACCAGCCGGCTCAGTTACAGGAGCCCCAAAATCTAAAACCTTAGAAATAATTGAAGCTGCCGAAGGTTACAGCAGAGGCTTTTATACCGGTATATTCGGGTGGTTCGATGGCCAGAATCTGGATACTGCGGTAATGATTCGTTTTGTTGAACAACAAGGTAATCAACTGGTTTTCAAAAGTGGCGGAGGCATTACCTCGCTGAGCAATGCACAAAAAGAATATAATGAACTAATTCGTAAAGTGTATGTACCGTTGTATTGAATCCATCAAATTACTGAACGGATGCTTTATCAGACTCCAACGTCATCAGACACGTGTTGATAAAGCATTTGAGACTTTATACCCTAACTACCCTGCCATACAACTTGCCCCGGTTTTAGCTGCAAGTTCTTATCCACTTTCCGGGCTGTATAAATGCCGGATTGTTTTTGACACTGAAATCAGGCTTATCGAATTTACCCCTTATAAACTGCGAGAAATTAAGACTTTAAAATTGGTAGAAACCGATGCTGAAAGCTGCGAATTTAAACACGAGAATCGTGAAGACCTGAATAAGGCATTCCGGCTACGAGCTGATTGCGACGACGTTTTGCTTGTGAAAAACGGGCTCTTAACCGATAGTTCTTACGCCAACATAGCTTTGTTTGACGGCAAAAACTGGATTACTCCAAAACATCCTATCATATACGGAACAAACCGTGCTCAACTTTTGGCCGATAGAAAAATTACGGAAGCGGATATTAACGTACATGAGCTACCAAACTTTTTGAAGATTCGTTTGTTTAATGCTATGATAGAATTTGGTGAAACTGAAACAGATATTAACTGTATAACACATTAAACCTATTAAAATAATTTTATTTTACAGCTTATTATTCTGAATCGAAAGAAAAATAATCAAAAAAAATTCAGTTTGTATTGCGGTTTTCAAAAAATGAACTATCTTTGCACAAGTTTAAAAAATGAACAATGAACAACAATTATCTACATATTCTACTACTCGGTATTATTCTCTTGCAAAACAAGATGAAGTGAGTTTGGTATGCGGTATAATTGAATAATAATATTTAAAAGCCTTTCTCACTACGGTGCGAAAGGCTTTTTTTTGATAAAAAACGGCCTCGTAAATCCCTCTTAGGGAGGAATTAAAAGAGCACACACTGTATATTGAATTAGAATATTTTAATCAAAAAAAATCCGGAACCTCTCCCGGTTCTCCCTCCTATGGAGGAGTTAGAGGGGGCTTATCATGGATAAATTATTTATTTTTGACACCACATTACGCGACGGCGAACAAGTTCCCGGATGCCAGTTGAACACAATTGAAAAAATACAGGTAGCAAAAGCTCTTGAAACTCTCGGCGTGGATGTTATCGAAGCGGGATTTCCAATTTCGAGCCCGGGCGATTTTAATTCAGTGGTTGAAATATCAAAAGCCGTTACCTGGCCTACTATTTGCGCCCTTACCCGCGGAGTTCAAAAGGATATAGATGTAGCTGCCGATGCACTAAAATTTGCAAAAAATAAACGTATCCATACTGGTATCGGAACATCCGAATTTCATATTAAGTATAAATTTAATTCTACACAGGACGAAATTCTGGAACGCGCCGTAGCTGCCGTAAAATATGCGAAAAAATATGTAGAAGATGTAGAATTTTACTGTGAAGATGCCGGACGTACCGACAATGTTTACCTGGCCCGGGTGGTTGAAGCTGTAATCAAAGCGGGTGCTACTGTTGTGAACATCCCCGATACCACCGGATATTGCCTGCCCTGGCAGTACGGCGAAAAAATCAAATTTCTGATGGAAAACGTAAATGGAGTACACAATGCTGTGCTGTCGACCCATTGCCACAACGACCTTGGCATGGCTACTGCCAATACCATTTCCGGTGTTCTGAACGGAGCACGTCAGGTAGAGGTTACCATCAACGGTATTGGCGAACGTGCCGGTAACACTTCGCTCGAAGAAGTGGCTATGATTCTGAAATGCCACAAAGGCATGGATATAGATACTAACATCAATACACAAAAAATTTACCCCATAAGCCGCATGGTATCAAGCCTGATGAATATGCCGGTGCAACCCAACAAGGCCATCGTAGGCCGTAACGCTTTTGCACACTCATCGGGAATACATCAGGATGGTGTACTTAAAAACCGCGAAAGCTACGAAATTATGGACCCTACAGATGTGGGAATTGATAAAAACTCTATCGTACTTACTGCCCGCAGCGGACGAGCTGCCCTGAAACACCGTCTGAGTGTATTAGGCGTAGAAGTGGAAAACGGAAAGTTAGATGAAATATATGAAGCTTTTCTGAAACTTGCCGACAAGAAAAAAGACATTAACGATGATGACGTATTGGTACTGGCCGGCATGGAACGTACAGAAAAACAGCGCATCAAACTGGATTATTTGCAAGTTACATCGGGTATTGGAGTGAAAGCTGTTGCGAGTGTGGGATTGCTGATAGCCGGAGAAAAATTTGAAGCCGCAGCCACTGGCAATGGCCCTGTTGATGCTGCTATCAAAGCGCTGAAAAAAATCATCAACCGGACTATGACTCTTCAGGAATTTACAATCCAGTCGATGAGTAAAGGTAGCGACGATATGGGAAAAGTACATATGCAGGTAGAACACGCAGGCGTGGTATATTACGGTTTTGGCGCTAACACCGACATAGTTGCAGCTTCGGTAGAAGCTTATGTAAATGCGATAAATCAGTTTGTGAAATAGACAACAGAAAACAGACGACTGACAACAGACTACAGTCAATGGACAACTGAAAAGGCAGAAGAAATGAAAAGTTTTGAAGATTTGAGAATTTGGCAGGAAGCCAGAGTTTTTGCTAATCAGATTTATGATTTAAGTGAAAATATGAGAGATTTCGGATTCAAAGATCAAATTCAAAGAGCAGCTCTTTCTGTCATGAATAATATTGCTGAAGGCTTCGATTATGGCTCAGATGCCATGTTTATCAAATATCTGGACATTTCTAAAGCAAGTTGTGGTGAAGTAAAAAGTATGTTGTATCTTGCAGAAGATAGAAAGTACTGTGATTCTGAGAAAGCAAAATATCTTAGGGAAAAATCTAAAAGTATTTCTTCCGGAATACATGCATTAATTAAATATCTTAAAAATAAAAAAATAAAGAATAATATTAAAAATGAAGTGCGGATTCAAACTTCAATAAACAGAATGCTTTTTCTGTCATCTGTCGTCTGTTGTCCGCCGTCTACGAAGTATGAAAACATTATTTGACAAAATCTGGGATGCGCATGTCGTATCGTCGGTCGAAAACGGACCAACACAGTTGTACATCGACCGTCACTTCTGTCACGAAGTAACAAGTCCACAGGCATTTAACGGACTTCGTGAACGCGGTCTTAAAGTATTCCGTCCGGAACAGACCACCATGACGGCCGACCACAACACCCCAACCATCAATCAGGATCAACCGGTAAAGGATCCTATTTCACGTAATCAGCTCGACACTTTTGCTAAAAATGCTGCTGAGTTTAATATGCCATTATTTTTTCCGCTTGGCCATACTAAAAATGGTGTGGTACACATCATTGGCCCCGAAAACGGATTTACTCAACCCGGCATGACCATTGTTTGTGGCGATAGCCATACATCAACCCATGGAGCCTTTGGAGCCATTGCTTTCGGGATAGGTACCAGCGAGGTAGAAATGGTACTGGCTACGCAATGTATTCTGCAAAGTCGTCCGAAAACGATGCGCATCACCTTCAACGGGAAACTCGGAGCTGGTGTAACGGCCAAAGACCTGGCGCTTTACATGATTGCCAAACTAACCACTGGTGGTGCTACCGGATATTTTGTGGAATATGCCGGCGAAGCTATCCGCAGCATGAGCATGGAGGAACGTATGACTGTATGTAACCTTTCTATCGAAATGGGTGCGCGCGGCGGACTTATTGCTCCGGATCAAACTACTTTCGATTATGTAAATGGTCGCGAATTTGCTCCTAAAGGCGAAGAATGGGATAAAAAACTGGCATACTGGAAAACTTTAAAAACCGACGAAGGCGCTAAATTCGACAAAGAATTAGTATTCGATGCCGCTGATATTCAGCCTATGATTACCTACGGAACAAATCCGGGTATGGGCATGGGCATTAAAGAAACTATCCCCACATTAGATACCATTGACGAAGCCGGACGCATTTCGTATCAGAAATCGTTGGATTATATGGGCTTTCAACCGGGCGAGAAACTTGAAGGGAAACTCATCGACTATGTGTTTCTGGGCAGTTGTACCAACGGGAGAATCGAAGATTTCCGCGTTTTTGCCAATTACGTAAAAGGTAAAAAGAAAGCCGACAATGTTGTAGCCTGGTTAGTTCCGGGAAGCTGGGTGGTTGAAAAACAAATCCGCGAAGAAGGGCTTTATGACATACTTACAACTGCCGGATTTGAACTTCGTCAGCCGGGTTGTTCCGCATGTCTGGCCATGAACGACGACAAAGTACCAGCCGGCAAATACGCAGTTTCAACATCGAACCGCAACTTCGAAGGTCGTCAGGGTCCCGGAGCTCGTACTATTTTGGCTGGTCCGCTTGTAGCTGCTGCAGCTGCTGTAACAGGCCGTATCACTGATCCGAGAGGATAATATATGTGCCAATGTGCTAATATGCCAATGTGCCAATTTCCGAAATGAGCCAATTAGCCAATAAGTTAATTTGGCTAATGAAAGAAATGAAATAGTCTAATTTTAGAAATATACAAGGTTATTTGAACTTATGGCTGAATTACCTGAAACAGGAAACAGAATTGTTGATTTATCTTTTAGTTTTGCATTAAAGATAGTAGCTTATACCTGTAGATTAGAAGAATTACGAAAGTATGTTATTTCTAATCAACTTTTGAAAAGTGGAACATCGATAGGTGCGAATGTACGAGAGGCACAAAACTGTGAAAGTAAGCCGGATTTTATACATAAATTTAAAATTGCAGCAAAAGAAGCAGAAGAAACAGAATATTGGCTGCTTTTGTGTAAGTATTCTGAAAATTACCCTTTTGAAGAATTTCTATTAGATGAAATAAAAGAAATACAAAAAATAATAAACAGTATAATAAACACGTCAAAAAGCAAGTAAGTCACTGCCAAGCATGTCGTAAACCATTAATATACAATACACTGCGATTGGTACATTGGCTTATTTTCTCATTGGCATATTAAAAATATGGAAAAATTTGTAACATTAACATCAACAATGGTTCCGCTTCCGATTGAGAATGTGGATACCGATCAGATTATACCGGCACGCTTCCTGAAAGCGACCGATAAAAACGGTTTTGGCGATAATCTTTTTGCCGACTGGCGCTACAATAAAGATGGAAGTCCCAAGGCCGACTTTGTGCTCAACAACCAGCTTTACACTGGCGCTTCGGTACTTGTAGCTGGTAAAAACTTTGGATCTGGCTCCAGCCGCGAACATGCAGCCTGGGCTATTGCCGGATTTGGGTTTAAAGTAGTGGTATCGAGCTTTTTTGCAGACATTTTTCGCAACAACGCTCTGAATAACGGCGTATTGCCGGTTATTGTCTCTCCTGAATTTTTATCAAACATATTTGCTGCTATAAATTCAGATGCAAAATCGACAATCACTATCGATCTCCAAAATCAAACCATTACCAACAATGCTGATGGTAAATCAGAATCTTTTGAAATCAATGCTTATAAAAAAGAGTGTTTGCTCAATGGATTGGACGATATTGATTATTTGCTAAGCAAAAGAGAGCTAACAGAAGCATACGAGAAAGCAAGATAAATAATATGCCAATAAATTAATGTGCCAATAAATTTAATGTGCCAATGTGCCAATAATTTAATGTGCCAATAAACCAATTGATTAACAAGTCAATTAATTTATTAAGAGGTTGTAAAATTAGCATATTGACACATTAGCACATTGGCTTATTTGCATATTGGCACATTAGCAAATTATTCGCATTAGCATATTAATCGCATTGGCACATTGGCACATTAATTTATTGGCACATTAATCACATTTGTACTATGATAGAAATAATGGATACCACCCTACGCGATGGTGAACAGACATCGGGGGTTTCTTTTGCTGCACAGGAAAAGCTGAGCGTTGCCCGGCTTTTGCTCGAAGAGCTTGGCGTAGACAGGATTGAAATTGCTTCTGCAAGAGTATCAGAGGGCGAGTATACATCAGTTAAACGGGTAGCTGAATGGGCTCGTAGTCACGGACATATAGGCAAAGTTGAAGTGCTGGGTTTTGTTGACGGACGTACTTCGCTGGAGTGGATAAAAAATGCTGGTTGCGAAGTGATTAACCTCCTTTGTAAAGGCTCACTTAAACATTGCACCTATCAGCTCAAAAAAACACCTGAACAACATATTGTTGATGTAAAACAGGTGCTGGCCAATGCACGCGAAATGGGTGTTACGGTCAACATATACCTCGAAGACTGGTCCAATGGCATGCGCGATTCGGAAGAGTATGTTTTCTTTATGGTGGATTCGCTAAGAAATGAAAGCATCAAACGTTTCATGCTACCCGACACGCTCGGCGTTCTTAATCCTGATGAAACCCGTGCTTTTTGCGAAAAAATGATAGCGCGTTACCCAGAACTTCATTTTGATTTTCATGCACATAACGATTACGACCTGGCTGTTGCCAACGTTTTTGAAGCAGTAAAAGCGGGCATAAAAGGGGTACACGTTACCGTAAACGGCCTTGGTGAGCGCGCTGGCAATGCACCGCTCACCAGCGTACTTGCCGTATTGCACGACCATGCAGGAACTACCACCCGCATCAACGAAGACCGGGTATACTACGTAAGCAAGGTTATCGAAACCTATTCCGGCATACGTATCCCTCACAACAAGCCCGTTATCGGCGAAAATGTTTTCACGCAGGTAGCAGGCGTACATGCCGATGGCGATAACAAAAAAAACCTGTACTTCAACGACTTACTACCGGAACGTTTTGGTCGTACACGCCAATATGCTTTAGGAAAAACTTCGGGCAAAGCCAATATTCTGAAAAATCTGCAACAACTTGGTATAGAACTTGACGACCAATTGATGCAAAAAGTAACGCAACGTGTGATTGAGCTCGGAGATAAAAAAGAACTTATTTCTATTGATGAATTGCCATATATTGTAGCTGATGTACTTAACAGCGAACAGGAAGAACAATCCATCCAGCTCTTGAATTATTCGTTAGCGCTTTCTTCCGGATTACGGCCTATTGCTGCTGTAAAAATGTCGATAAACGGTGAAACCTATGAGCAATCGGCTTCGGGTGGAGGCCAGTTCAATGCTGTTTCCAAAGCGATGTATAAAATTTACAAAACCCTTGGAAAATCAACTCCCGAATTACTGGATTACGAAGTGGTAATACCGCCGGGAGGACAAACTAATGCCATCGTTCAGACTATTATAACATGGAAGTTTGATGATAAAACGTTTAAAACCCGCGGATTAGATGTAGACCAAACAGTAGCTGCCATCAAAGCTACTATGAAAATGCTGAATATTATCGAAACAGGCAATATCCCTGTAATTAATTATAATCATTTGCCATAAATAAATTTTCGGAAAAATAGAATAATTTATGGGTGAAAATTTTGATATTGTTGTCTGATTAGATAACTTTGTACTATGAAAATTAAACGTCAGGTCATTGCTTATAAAAGACATTTTCTTGACTTTTATGAATCTCAATCTTTAATGGTTCAACGAAAAATAGAATGGACCATCGGATTGGTTGTTGAGCTGGATAAGGTTCCTGAGAAATATTTTAAACATATCAACGAAACTAAACTGTATGAAATCAGAGTAGAGGTAGAAGGTAATATCTTTAGAATTTTTTCTTTCTTTGATAAAGGAAATATAGTTGTACTTGGTAATGGATTTGTAAAGAAAACTCAAAAGACCCCAATAAAAGAGATACAAAGGGCTTTAAAAATTATGGAGGAATATCAGAATGAAAAATGAAAATATTACGACATTTGAAGAAATTCTGGATAAGAAATACGGATCAAAAGGCAATGAAACGCGGGAAGAATGGGAACAGGAGTTCGAAGCGTTTAAACTGGGCGTTTTAATCGAAGAGGCGCGTAATCGTCTGGGAATGACGCAAGAACAGTTAGCACAAAAATGTGGAACAAATAAATCGTACATTTCGCGTATTGAGAATAATGCCAGTGACATCAGACTTTCTACATTGATAAAAATTGTCAATCAAGGACTTGGCGGGCATATAAAGCTGACCTTAGATGTGTAGGCTTTATCTCAAAAAAAGTTTTTTCTTCGCGCTCTTTTGTAAAGAAAAACAGTAAAAATGTCTTTGTGTTTAAACTATTATTATTTAAATTTTTCATTCATTAGCCCATATATTTTTTAAATAGGTAAAATCAATTTTTTATAGAATTTCAGTAAAAAAACTGAATTTCATCCGACAATAAAGTATAACAAAATAAATATGTCAAAATCAAAAAATTTAAACATTGCCGTACTTCCGGGCGACGGTATCGGACCGGAAATAGTTGAGCAGGCGCTAAACGTAACGAAAGCCGTTTGTGCAAAATTCGGACATGAACTGAGTTATGAACATGCTATTGTAGGTGCTACTGCTATCGATGCCGTGGGCGAGCCTTATCCACAGGCTACGCACGAATTGTGCATGAAGTCCGACGCCGTACTTTTTGGCGCTATAGGCGACCCTAAGTACGACAACAATCCTAACGCCAAGGTACGCCCTGAGCAGGGTTTGCTAAAAATGCGCAAAGACCTTGGCCTTTATGCCAATATTCGTCCGGTAACCACTTTTCCATCTCTGATACATAAATCGCCCTTGCGTGCCGATTTGGTGGAAGGTGCCGACTTTATGTGTATTCGTGAACTTACCGGGGGTATGTACTTCGGTCGGCCACAAGGACGCAGCGAGGATGGAAATACTGCTTACGATACTTGCGTTTATACCCGCGAAGAGGTAGAACGTATCCTGCATCTGGCCTATAAATATGCCGGACAACGTCGTAAAAAAGTAACGATGGTGGACAAAGCCAACGTGATAGCCACTTCGCGTTTGTGGCGTCAGATTACGCAGGAAATTGCCCCACAATATCCTGATATCGAAACCGAATATATGTTTGTGGACAATGCTGCCATGCGCATTATCCAGTGGCCTAAAAGCTTCGATGTGCTCGTGACCGAAAACCTTTTCGGCGACATCCTCACTGACGAGGCTTCGGTAATTACCGGTTCGCTGGGTATGCTTCCTTCGGCTTCTATTGGTATTCACACCTCTGTGTTTGAGCCTATTCACGGTTCGTATCCACAGGCTGCCGGCAAAAACATAGCCAATCCGCTGGCCACCATATTATCAGCTGCGCTGATGTTTGAATATGCTTTTGGCATGATGGAAGAAGGCGCTCTGATTCGCGAAGCGGTAGCCGCCAGCATGGATGCCAATGTGGTAACTGAAGATATTGCGAGCGGAAGCAAAGCCTACTCAACATCCGAAGTTGGTGAATGGATAGTAAACTATGTCAACAACAAGTAAACTTGTACTATAAAAAAGAAAGCGGACTGATTAGATTCAGTTCGCTTTCTGCATTAATGGTATCTCTTTGAAATACTGACGATTAAGAAATACTGAGAATTTGGGTTTCTCAGCTCCGTCACTAATGTCGGTATGATAAAGCGTTTTTATAATATGTATCGGAAGCTCGGAACAAAAAAACCGGGTAGTATCAGCCATATCAATATCCTCATCGAACGGAACTTTTAAGTCCAGATACCTGATTGCCTGACGTATAATTCCATGAGTTGTATCATTGATATAACGAACCACACGCACCGTTTCCGGTCTACTATCTTTTAGAAAATCATCTAACCTGCAAATCTGCATCCCATCCGTTTCAGATACCTTACGCGATAAGGCATGTATAACATTAAAATGTCCTTGCGCATCCCGGTAAATTATGCCGCAATGCGAAACATCCACCGTATCATTTAAGCGGGCAACTATTACTTCGCTCACCATTCCGTAGCTCTTTCGGAGAATAATATCGCCACTGCTGATTGAGTCGGTACTGTATAAGTTTAAAGCGGTTGCCTTTTCACACCTTGTGCAACCCGAAAAAATGAACAACAGGCATGCAAAAGCCAGTACACCAACTATTTCAACTTGTAGTCTACCAGCCACTTATCATTTACCTTAATCAGATGCAACTTCGAGCCAACCGAATCTTTCACCTGGTTTGTTTCAAAATCAAGGCTACCCAGCACTACTCCTTCTACATCAGCTGATTTTCCATCATCCGATATCTTCACCTGCTGTATTTCATATTTCACATCCGACTTTTTCATCTGCTCAACATTTTCCGAAACAAGGGCAGCAACAAAATCCACCGCCTGCTTGCTGTCTTCTGTGCAAAGAGCCTTAGCTCCTTCAAAGTTGGCTGAATAAACAGCTTTATTAAACTTTTCGGCTACATCTTCGGGTGTATTACCTCCCGAGCAAGCTACCATAATCAAAACCGGTACAAACAAAAACATTACTCTTAACTTTCTCATAATATGAAATTTAAAAAAAGATTAATACTATATGGATAACACGATTATTCAGATTGGTTTGTAAATATATATATATTTTTTAGCATATAAAATAAAAAAGCAGTTTTCTTTACGAAAACCGCTTTTAAACATAATATTTGTAAAATCTCTGCTTAATTATAGCAATTCAACTATGTCTTGCTCAATAAATTCAGGCTTTGTTTTTGGAGCAAATCTTTTTACGGGAACGCCATTTTTATCAATCAGGAATTTCTCGAAATTCCATCTAATGTTGTTTTTACCTTCGATGGGTAATTTTTCTTTTAGAAAAACATACAGCGGATGAGCATTGTCGCCATTGACGTCAATTTTTTCGAACAATGGAAATGTTACATCATATTTGGAACTGCAAAAGTTCTGTATTTCTTCGGCAGTGCCGGGTTCCTGACCCATAAACTGATTACAGGGGAATGCCAGAATTACAAATCCGCTGTCTTTGTATTTTTTATACAAAGCTTCGAGTCCTTCATACTGAGGTGTAAGCCCACATTTGCTAGCAGTATTCACTATTAAAACCACTTTGCCTTTATAATCGGCCAGATTAGCGCTTGTACCGCTTAGCGTTTTCACTTTAAAACCGTAAATATTTTCCTGTGCAGTAACGCTCATGAAGCTTATGAGCATCAGCGCTGCGAATGTAATTTTTTTAATCATAAAATTTATGCCTTTTCAGATGTTTCTATATTTTTAAGTACCAAAATTAATTCATTCAGTTTCATTTTTAGCCTGTTTAACTCCTCAATACTGGTCTCATTCAAGTCAATATTCATTTTCCGTACCAGTTTAAACGGTATATCCGCAGCTTTTACCTTAAGCAGTTCACCCTCCGAAGTTAGCTTCACTACCACCTTTCGCTGGTCGGTAAGCGACTGTGTACGGGTTATAAGCCCCATGGCTTCCATCCGTTTGAGCAATGGAGTAACCGTGTTGGTGTTAAGTATAAGCTTTTCGGCTATTTCATTTACGGTAGCGCCATCTCTTTCCCAAAGCACCAAAAGCACCAGATACTGCGGATAAGTAATCCCTAAATCGTCCAGATCATCCTGATACGCTCTGGTTATCAGCCGCGATACAGCATAAAAAGGAAAACAAAGCTGATTTTCGAGTTTTAGTTGTTCGTACTCCATTCCTGTGTTTTTTCTTCAAAAGTAACAATAAACAATAAACTATAGTTTAGTACGCCTTTCATATGTACTACAAAATTTATCTGAAAGCCTGATTATAAACCTATAATCACAATAACTTTTCGATGGATGCTTTCAGATTTTCGGGCTTTACAATAGGCGAAAATCTTTTCACGGGATTTCCGTTTCTGTCAATCAGGAATTTTCCGAAATTCCATTTTATGTCGTTGCCGGGGAAACCCTTCAGTTCATTTTTCAAATATTTATAAATGGGATGAGCTTCGGGCCCGTTCACATCTATCTTGGAAAACATCTGAAAAGTAACGCCATAGTTAATCAGACAGCCTTCAGATATTTGCTTCTCGTCGCCCGGTTCCTGATTACCAAACTGATTACATGGAAATCCCAAAATAACCAAACCTTGATCTTTGTATGCTTTATAAAGAGCTTCAAGACCCTCGTATTGTGGAGTTAGCCCGCATTTACTTGCAGTATTTACTACTAATACCACTTTGCCTTTGTAGGCATCCATGCTGATGTCTTTACCTTGTAAAGATTTTGCTGTAAAATCGTAAAAATTCTGTTTCATATCTTTTATTAATTTTATATCGTTTGCGATACAAATATACAACATTTTATATCGCACACGATATAAAATGTTGTAAAAAATAACACTATTTAACTTATACAGCTATTTAAACTTTATTTAATTTTAGATTTTAGAGCAGGATATACTTCATTTTTAATCCATCTGAAGTTTGGCTCTACCAGAAGAGCCTTATCATACATGCGGGCGGCACTACGATAATCGCCTATGTTTTCGTACATACGCCCTAATTGAGCTATAGTATTTATATACAACCAATTGTTATGTGTTGTTTTTTGCAACTCATAACTTTTAATGGCCTTTTGGATATAGTTGATGGCTTCCTTTTTGTCGCCTCCAAACAACTTTGGAGCATGATACAATGTATTTGCCTTATCAATAAGTCCCTGTGTATTTTGCGGATCCAGCTCCAGCGCTTTATCCACATTGGCAATACTTTCTGTTCCCATTGACAAGGCTTTAAGCTTATTCAAACCAATCCTAAAGCCTAAAAATGAACCTTTAAAAGCGTAAACTGTAGCATTGCGTGGAGCAGATTTTATAATTTCTCCAATCAGTTTTTCGCCTTTTACAATGTATTTCTCAGCTTCGGCATTTCGCTTTTTACCAATAAGATAACCCGTGTAACCGTAATAATAACTTACAAGTTCCAGTTGCTTATCCACAGTGTCTAAATGCTCTTTCTCCATAGCATTCATCACCCCTACCCAACTATTTATATCGCCGTTAATAAACGCTTTGTAAATCTGATCCCGATACGTAGTTTGCGAAAAAACACCACAAACATTAAATAAAAGAATGAAACATAATAAAAGAAATCTACTCATACCTGTATTTATTAATAACAGTGTAAATTTATATAAACTATTTATACTGCCAAACATTTCGCTTACATATCTTGTTCAATAAACGTGAGTTTTTGCAAACAAAGAAAAAGTTGTATCTTTGCAGCCGAAAATGAAGCTGCATGCTGAGCATCATTCTCACATAAATATTTTTATTACAAATGGGGTGCCTTAATATTTCGGGCTGAGATCATACCCTTTGAACCTGCACGGGTAATTCCGGGAAGGGAATAAGACTATCCACATCCGTACATTTTATCAGGCTCTCAAAACAAAATTATTAACACAATTAATCAATTTGTTATGAGAAAAAAAATCTTTTTTACAGCTATTGTGCTGTTTTTTACTATCGTGTCGGTTGCACAAAACCTTGTAAAAGGTAAAGTAACCGACGAGAACGGAAAACCTGTTGCCGATGCTACCGTTCAAATCAAAAAACAAAATCTGGCAAAAACGACCAATGGAAATGGTGAATTTGTTTTTGAGGTACCAAATACCGGAAGGTTTGAGGTAACCATATCTTTTATTGGTTACCAACCTACTACCGTACAGGCTTTTACCGGAAGAATCGTTCAGGTTGCTCTGGAGCGCAAGTCCTATGATTTGAGCGAAATTACGGTTTCATCATTGCGGGCAACCGACAAATCGGCAGTGGCGTATTCCAATGTGAATAAAGACGAAATAGCTCAGCGCAATCTGGGACACGACATTCCCTACCTGTTGTCGCTTACACCGTCGTTTATTGCTACTTCAGATGCCGGAACAGGTATCGGTTACACAGGATTTCGTATCCGCGGGACTGATGCCAACCGCACCAATATCACAGTGAACGGTGTACCTCTTAACGATGCTGAATCTCACGGGACTTTTTTTGTGAATATGCCCGACTTTGCATCGTCGCTTACGTCGGTGCAGGTGCAACGCGGAGTAGGTACCTCCACCAATGGTTCGGCAGCTTTCGGAGCCAGTATCAATATGCAAACCGAAGGACTTAATGCAAAACCTTATGGCGAAATATCAAGTTCGGTTGGTTCATTTAACACCAATAAGAACACCTTAAAAGCCGGCACAGGGCTTATAAACAACCTGTTTGCTCTGGATGCCCGTTTGTCCAACGTCACCTCCGACGGATATATTGACCGTGCATCTGTTGACCTTCAGTCTTATTATTTTTCGGCCGGATATTACGGCGAAAAAACCACGCTCAGATTCCTTACATTTGGCGGAAAAGAAAAAACATATCAGGCCTGGAACGGAGTGGATTCGGAAATAATGAAAACCAACCGAACATACAACGAATTGGGCGAATATACTGACAACGCCGGCAACATTCAGTATTACGACAAACAAACAGATAACTATAATCAGACACATTATCAGTTGCATTGGTTGCAGGAACTGTCGGCTTCGCTCCACCTGAACGCCACGGCGCATTATACCCGTGGAATAGGTTATTACGAAGATTACAAAACTGACAGAAAGTACAAAGAGTACGGACTAACACCTGATACTGTGGCCGGAGTTGCTTTAAAAAAAACAGACCTGATCAGGCAAAAATGGCTGGATAATTATTTTTACGGCATTACTTACGCTTTAAATTATCAAAATAAAAAGCTGAATGCTACCTTTGGAGGAGCTGCCAACCGTTACGATGGCGACCACTATGGTAAAATAATATGGGTGCGAAATGCCACCAAATTAGATCTGAGTAAAGATTGGTATCAAAGCACATCGCAAAAAAACGATGTAACTGTTTATGCCAAGCTTAATGCCGAACTTAGCAGCAACTTATATGGTTCGCTTGACCTGCAATATCGCTACATAAGCTACAGCATGAACGGAACTGACGACAAATACGACGAAGACCGTAATGCCATGCGCGATATTACGACTGCTGAACCATACAAATTTCACTTTTTCAACCCTAAAGTGGGCTTGACGTATAAGTTCGATAATAACAATGGTGTATATGCCTCATTCTCAATATCGAACCGCGAACCTAATCGTAACAACTATACCGAAAGGGCGCAAAACGAAGCTCAACCGACCTACGAAACTCTTTACGACACTGAAATTGGATACAGATTTCAGTCGAAACGTTTCTCGTTAGGAACTAATTTTTACTATATGAGTTACAAAAATCAACTTATCCTCACCGGTAAAATCAGTGAAATAGGCGAACTCCTTACCACCAACATCCCCGACAGCTATCGTACAGGGATAGAATTGATGGCCGGCGTAAAACTGACCAACTGGCTGAAGTGGGATATGAATCTGACTTTGAGCGAAAATAAAATACTTCGCTTTACCGAAGAGGATGTAGATGTGTACGATGCCGACTGGAACTGGATTGCTTCGCGCGATAACTATCTGGGTAAAACAGATATAGCCTATTCGCCAAATTTTATTGGCAATAATATGTTTACCGTGGGTATGGATAACTTTGAAATCGGGTTACAATCCAGTTTTGTAAGCCGCCAGTATTTTGACAATACCTCTGAAAAAGAGCGCTCTATAGATCCGTATTTTATCAACAACATCAGCATGAGATATTCATTGCCCTTAAAAAAAATCCGGGGTATCGATTTTCAGTTATTGATTAACAATGTGCTGAACGAAAAATACGAGTCGAATGCCTACAGTTGGTATTCTTATTATCTGGATGGAAAAAGAGTGAATGAATCCCGTTACTTTCCACAAGCGGGAATCAATTTTCTGGCTTCGGTTAGTCTGAAATTTTAAACAACAAAACAACATTGGTTTAGTAATAACGTTTGATCCAAACTTTTGGGTCAAACGTTTTTTTTTGCGAAAAGCATAGCAAAAAACACGGCTATTCATTTAAAATCAATAATTTTGCACCTGCAAAAAAAAACAGTTATAACAACTAAACTCTTAGAAACACTATGTCGCATCAGGACGCATCAGTTAAATCCATCATTTTCGCTCTTTTGGCTAATTTGGGCATTGCTATAACCAAAACCATAGCAGCAGTACTTACCGGTTCGGGTGCCATGCTGGCCGAATCTATCCACTCATTTGCCGACTGTGGCAATCAGGGACTTCTTTTTCTGGGTCTGAAAGCCTCCAAAAGAAATCCCGACGAAGAACATCCGCTCGGTTACGGTAAGTCAGTTTATTTCTGGTCATTTATTGTGGCATTGATGCTCTTCAGCATGGGTGGCCTGTTTTCGATGTACGAAGGTATTCACAAACTCAGCACCCACGAGGGCCTCAGCAGTCCTCTAATTGCGATAGTTGTACTATCCCTGAGTATGGTGCTCGAAGGTATGTCGCTTTGGGGCTGTATTAATCAGATTAAGAAAATTAATCATCACAGTAGTCTGTGGGCGTGGATAAAAAACTCACGCCAGAGTGAACTCATCGTGGTACTGGGCGAAGATGTAGCTGCTTTGTTCGGTTTGTTTTTTGCCCTGATAGCAGTATTGTTATCAATGATTACAGGCAATCCTGTATTCGATGCCATGGGCAGTATCATTATCGGAGTATTACTGATTGTAGTATCGGTATTTATTGCTATAAAAGTAAAAAGTCTGCTCATAGGACAAAGCGCCGACGAAGAAACACGCGAAAACATCAGGCTTTTTATAAATGAGCAACCTCAGGTAGAAGCGGTTTTGAACCTGATAACCATACAACTTGGCTCCGACATTATGGTGGCTGTAAAAGCTAAAATGAAACCGGCAGAATCGTCGGAGCAACTGATAGATAATATCAATGCCTGCGAAAAGGCTCTAAGAAAAACCAATCCTGCCATCCGCTGGATATTTTTTGAACCGGATAAGGAATAAAGCATTCCGTAATGTTTTCCAAAGAATCAGCAAGTTCTGTTTCTGAAAAACAAAAAACCTGCAACTACGTGAGTTGCAGGTTTTTTTAATCAAGTGGAGATTACCGGACTCGAACCGGTCACCTCGACACTGCCAGTGTCGCGCTCTAGCCAGATGAGCTAAACCCCCAAAGCTTGATTTTGAAATTGCGGTGCAAAGATAAAGAAGTTTTGGAAAATATACGTACATTTGTAAGGAAATTTTTTCATATTTTGAACGAAAAGATACGTTGAAACCGGGATTTTTTCTGACAAGGTCATTTTATCTATAAAAATTGGAATATTATTATGCTTATTTTTAACACCACTTATAAAGTTTCTACAGATTTGCGCGATAGTTGGCTGCAATGGATTCATGATTTTCACATTCCTTTTATGCTTGAAGCCGGAACCTTTTCGAGTCCGCAGATAGCACGCGTAGTAGGCAGCGAAGATGAACAGGGCATTTCATTCTCAGTTCAGTTTCACATTAATGATATGGAGCTGCTGAAAAACTGGCACAGGATAAATGCTACAGCTTTTCAGAATAATTGCCGTGAAAAATTTGGAAACAACGTAATTTTCTTTACTACCGTACTTGAACTAATTGACTGAAAAGTGAAAGAAACCATTATTTTAGGCATCGACCCCGGCACCACCGTAATGGGATACGGACTGCTAAAGGTAACAGGAAATAAAACTGAGTTGCTGGCCATGGGTGTGCTTGAACTTAAAAAATACAGTAACCATTACCTGAAACTTCAGCGAATCTTTGCCCGCACGCTTTCGCTTATCGACGAGTTTCACCCGGACTGCCTGGCTATTGAAGCTCCATTTTTTGGAAAAAATGTGCAGTCGATGCTGAAACTCGGAAGGGCACAGGGAGTGGCCATGTCTGCTGCATTGTACCGCGACATCCCGATTACCGAATACGCACCGCTTAAAATCAAGATGGCCATCACCGGAAGCGGTAGTGCCTCCAAAGAGCAGGTGGCCGATATGCTGAGACGGTTTCTGAAAATTCCTCAGGAAAATATGCTGCCCCAACTGGATGCTACTGATGGACTGGCGGCTGCTTATTGTCATTTTCTGCAAATGGGTCGCCCAAGTTCCGATAAAGCTTATTCCGGCTGGAAAGATTTTATATCCAAAAACCCTGACAAGGTGAAATAATCAGCTTCATTCAAAAAAACATCATCGCTTATGTTCAAGATACTATCAATCAATCCGGGCTCCACATCTACAAAAGTGGCCGTTTACTTTGATGAAAAACTGCAATGCCTTCACACTATCCGCCACAGCAACGAAGAATTGTTGTCCTTCGATACGGTTTTTGATCAGTATGAGTTTCGTAAAGCCATTATTTTGCGACGCCTCAACGACGATGGCATTGATTTGAACGAGTTATCGGCCATAGTAGGACGTGGAGGGTTGATGAAACCTGTAGAATCGGGCGTATACGAAGTAAACGACAAAATGATAGCCGACCTTAAAACCGGCAATCAGCATGCCAGTAATCTGGGAGCTGTTCTGGCCCGTGAAATAGCCGAAGGAATTCCCGGCTGCAAAGCTTACATTACCGACCCTGTGGTGGTGGACGAACTGCATGAAGTGGCACGTATCAGCGGCTTACCGGAGTTTCCACGACGCTCGGTATTCCATGCGCTCAACCATAAAGCTATAGGGCGCAAGTATGCTATGGCTATAGGTAGCAGTTACGAAAAGCTGAATTTGGTAATCGCCCATTTGGGAGGTGGAATTTCGGTGGCTGCTCACAAGGCCGGCAGAGTAATTGACACTAACCAGGCGCTGGATGGTTTTGGTTCATTTTCGCCCGAGAGAGCAGGCACTATTGATGCCGGAGCATTGATAACCATGTGTTTTGAAGGCAGATATACCAAAGAGCAGATACACAAAAAGCTGGTAGGTCAGGGCGGATTAGTAGCTCATTTGGGCACCAACAATGTGCAGGAAGTATCTCAAAAAGCGATAGAAGGCGATGAGCGTTCCCGACTCATTCTTGAATCCATGGCTTATAATGTAAGCAAAGAGATAGCGGCTATGCTGGCTGTACTCGAAGGAAAGACCGACGCCGTAATTCTTACCGGAGGTATTGCTCACAATCAGTTTGTGGTAAATTATATCAAAAAAATGATTTGTCCACTGGCTCATCTGGTGGTGTATCCGGGCGAAGACGAAATGGAAGCGCTGGCATATGCCGGCTTAAGAGTTTTAAGAGGCGAAACCGCCAAAGTGTATGACTAAAACCGGACAGAAAAACAGTTTAATTGTTTCTTTCAATCACGTTGTCAGGTTCTATCCAGCGATATAGTTCCTTTCGTCCCAAAAGCGTATTCCATTTTTATCCAACAACCTGAAATAGTACGGCAATAATACTTTCATGAGCTATAACATATTCAGAACAATGTAAATGAGTTTTACATGGTTCATTGCTTTCCTTCTAGAATTCTACTTTTGTGTATAAAGCCTTCATCTTTATTCTTGTCTTTTGTTCGTATCCTCCACCAATTTTTACTTGCATCTAATATTTCTAATTTGGTACCATTCTTTAACTTCTTAACTATACTGCTTTCAATTGAAGGTTTATTGCGTAAATTAGTGTAGCCATTAGGGTCGGAGACGAAGTAACCTCGTTTTGAGGTTAATATGACACGATTATCTTCCATCAGCACTTTTTCAAAAACACATTCAAATAATCCTGCGTCGTTGAGGATATATTTTCTATCAATACTTGTAGTATTATAAGCTCCGTACCACGTTAGTTCTACCGAAAAGTCTTTATTTATTTTTGACTTAACGTACGTATAAGTTATGGTGTCTTTTTGGTGCTCACCATCTATATAGTAGCCATATAGCATAATGCCTGTTTTCGCTCTGCCAAGTGTATCTAAAATATATAAATAATAAAAAGAAGTTTCAGTATTTGGAGCTTTGCAAATAATTCCAATATCGCCATTTTTTAAATATACTTTTCCTATTTTATAGAATGGATGGTAAATTGTATCAATCCTTTCCTCTGAGTAATGCAGGATTGATGGCTTAACATGACCTCCCCCAACAGATATTTCAGATTCAAAACTCGAATCACAAACACTTTTGGCAAATTTGTAAACATCACAACCTCGTTTTTCATCATTACTAATTTCCCAAAGTACCCTATTAGCCCTGTTGACATTTATTGTATCTTTCAAACCGGGCCAAATTGTTTGGATAGAATCTGGGAGTTCTTTAAGCAGTGTAAACTCTGACAAAAAACTATTAAATTCAGATATATCCTTTGATTGAGCTTTTAAAGTGCCTTTGTTTTGTGCATTACTGTTCATAAAGGACATCGCATAAATAAACACAAATAAATAAATTATCTTTTTCATTTTATTTTAATTTTTATAAAAAACAACTACATATTTTATTATTGTTTTCTTTATATCTTCCCATTTCCATAAGTTATTGTTACCGTATATTGGGTCATTATCTCTATCGTTAGTAGTTCCACTATACCCACTTCCACAATCATTTCTTTGCTGAAAATTATTGACAGAGCCAAAAGGGTCATCTATAATTAATCCTTCATCTGCTATACCTTGCACTCTTACAATGTGGCCTTTACATTTAGGAAATGCAGATAATGAAATAGAGGCTCCTTGTTCCAAAAACTTCATTATAGCATTAACTATTTTATTTTTGTCATTTGTCCAAAGCGAAATATTTTCTGACTGTACCCCAAGTTGAGCAGCCAATGTCATCCATGATTCAGGGTAAGTTCTTAATATTTCTGGCTTTATGTTTTTTCTTTCTTGTTCCAACCAGTCTTCAAATTGCATTGAAGGGTCAGGGCAAGAAATACCTAATAGTTCAAAGTTCATCGCCAAAGATGTCAAATTACACATTCTATCTGCAATATTTGGCTTTTGGTCATTATCTCTTTGACTATGATAAGGCACATGTTTTTGCAATTCCAAATACCATTCAGCTTGTTTATCTTCGGGAAGTGTTTTAATAAAATCCCGATATTGTTTAATTTCAGAAGCAGGTATTTCTTCTAATTTAATCAAAACATCTAAACTTTTGAAATTTTCAATTATATACTCCACCAACAAATCTCTTTCATGTTCGTTTCTTAGTACAATCCTCAGGCTGCCTATTTCTATATCAAAGTATTTATCTCTGGAAACTTCGCGGTAGTTTTTTTGTATTTCCAGAGCTCTGGTATTAACAGAATCTATTTGCTCCAAAGCTTGTACTCCTATGGTTGACTTATAGGTATGTTTTCCAAATTTCAGATTAGCTCCGCCTGCCCAGATTTCTTTTTTGCTTAAATGTAATTCTGACTTTAAATATAAGGTTTTATTCTGATTATAAGACATTTTTAGAGAGTCGATAAGTTGTTTCACTTTATTTCCGGCACTCATCTGCCCCCCCTTATCCGTCTCAAACAGACCAAAAACCAATCCCGGGTCATGAATCAGGTCCCACTGGAGTTTGCTGAGTTGGTTGCCTGCCGAGTAATCCATCAGGTTGTCGGGCAGTGCGCCTTGCTTTATGCCGCTGTAGTCGAAGGTGTGGCGCAGCTGGAAGAGCCCGTGACCTACTTCGTGAGCGGCTACCAGACCCTGCTCTTTGCCACTCTGCCCTTTGGTAAAAATGTAACCAAACTGCTGAGCACGCGGCATATCGCCCAGTATAGTGGTGTTGCCGTCCTTACCCGCGCCCTGCTTCAGGGCAAAGAGTACAAGGTGGTCGGGGCTGTAATGAGCCGTAGAGGCGTAGGCGCTGTTGAGCGCCTTCATCTGGTCGGTATAGGCACTGAGCA
>Ga0316603_10000110_pt1 | contig 58456 bp, 32 predicted proteins | sample OWC_soil_day10_n_FD_207649 | JGI IMG/M metagenome (GOLD analysis project Ga0316603, IMG submission 207649) | Wetland soil microbial communities from Old Woman Creek delta, Ohio, United States - OWC_soil_day10_noCT | ecosystem: Environmental > Terrestrial > Soil > Wetlands | place: USA: Ohio... | reverse complement strand
AAAGAACTGGCCTGGATGTTTGGCAATTGTTTTCCCAATACCCTCGACCGTACAGTCAGATTTGGGAAAAAAGACGGTAAATATGATACATTTGTTATTACCGGCGATATTCATGCCATGTGGTTGCGCGATTGCTCGGCGCAGGTTTGGCCGTATATGCCTTTTATAAAGGAAGATAAGGAATTGCAACATCTAATTCAGGGAGTTATTAACCGTCAGGTCGAATATGTGCTGATTGATCCCTATGCCAATGCCTTTAACTTTGGAAAAGAGGGTAGCGGATGGGAAAGTGATAACACAAAAATGCGGCCCGAATTGCACGAACGCAAATGGGAAGTGGACGGGCTTTGCTACGTTATCCGGTTAGCCTATCGCTACTGGAAAATCACCGGCGACAACAGTTGCTTCGACGCTCAGTGGCACAAAGCCATGCTAACCATTGTCAGTACTTTTAAGGAACAGCAGCGTAAAACCTCCAGGGGACCGTACCGTTTTACCCGGAATACCGACAAAGCTTCCGACACGCAATTTGGCGGAGGCTATGGCAACCCGGTGCGGCCTACAGGTATGATTTGCTCCATGTTCCGCCCTTCCGACGATGCAACCACTTATGCTTACCTGGTTCCATCCAACTGTTTCGCGGTGGTTTCGTTGCGTCAGCTTGCCGAAATGGAAACCGCCATCCGTCACGACAATGCCTTTGCTGCCGAATGTAACGATTTGGCCAGCGAGGTGGATCAGGCAATAAAAAAATACGCGGTGGTGAACCATCCCGTATATGGTAAAATATTCGCTTACGAAGTGGATGGTTATGGCAACTATCTGATGATGGACGATGCCAATGTTCCTTCTTTGCTTTCGCTGCCATATCTGGGCTATTTACCGGCAAACGATAAGATTTATAAAAACACGAGACGTTTTGTGTGGAGCCTGGATAACCCGTATTTCTACAAAGGAACAGCCGCTGAGGGTATAGGGGGACCGCATGTGGGTGTGGATATGATCTGGCCAATGTCCATTATTATGAGAGCGCTTACTTCGGACAACGAAGCCGAGATTGCCGACTGTCTGCGAATGCTCAAACAAACACATGCTTCCACTGGTCTCATGCACGAATCTTTTCATAAGGATAAACCCGAAAATTATACCCGTTCGTGGTTTGCCTGGGCTAATACACTTTTCGGTGAATTGCTGATTAAAATACAGCAGGGACATCCGGCTTTACTGCAACGACAGTATTAGAAAAATGACTTTTATCTGCAATTTATCATGAAAAATAGATCAAATACCGCGTCTGCTTTATGCTTCCTTCCCGATCTTTTGGAAAAGATTACCGCAACGCTTTTTAACCGGACGAAGTGTAAACCGGAACTGATGTGTATTATGCTGATGTTAAGCATGCCGGCTTTTACACAGAATAAGAATATCTATAAAAAAGGCTGGATAGATTTTAACAAAAATGGCGTGATGGATGTATTTGAAAATCCATCAGCATCCATTGATGAACGGGCAAAAGATCTTCTTTCAAAAATGACCCTGGAAGAAAAAACCTGTCAGCTTGCCACGCTATATGGCTCCGGCAGGGTGCTGGAAGATGTAGCACCGACTCCTGAATGGAAAAAAGCAATCTGGAAGGATGGAATTGGAAATATCGACGAGCAGGCCAACGGACTTGGAAAGTTTGGTTCCTCCATTTCGTTTCCGTACGCTGTTGGGGTGCAAAACCGGCAGGCAATCCAGCGCTGGTTTGTGGAAGAAACCCGGCTGGGCATTCCGGTTGACTTTACCAACGAAGGAATACGGGGTTTATGTGCTGAAAGAGCTACCTTGTTTCCGGCTCAGTGCGGACAGGGAGCCAGTTGGGATAGGGCTTTAATAAAAGAAATAGCCGGTGTAACCGCTCAGGAAGCCAATGCGCTGGGTTTTACCAATATTTATTCACCAATTCTGGATTTGGCTCAGGATCCACGTTGGGGAAGGGTAGTGGAATGCTATGGCGAAGACCCTTATCTGGTGGGTGAATTGGGAAAACAAATGGTATTAGGACTGCAAAGCCATGGATTAGTTTCAACTCCCAAACATTTTGCCGTGTACAGCATACCGGTAGGAGGGCGTGACGAAGGTACGCGTACCGATCCGCATGTGGCGCCACGCGAAATGCGCACCTTGTATCTGGAACCTTTCCGAAAAGCGATACAGGAAGCAGGGGCTTTGAGTGTCATGAGCTCTTACAACGATTATGATGGCGAACCTGTTTCGGGCAGTTATTATTTCCTTACACAAATTCTCCGGAATGAATGGGGATTTAAAGGGTACGTGGTGTCGGATAGCGAAGCCGTGGAATTCTTAAATACCAAGCACAAAGTAGCTCCAACAATGGAAGATGCAGTTGCTTCGGTGATCAATGCAGGATTGAATATCCGAACCAATTTTTCAGGTCCACATAATTTTATTTTGCCTTTACGGCAAGCAATTTCCGATGGCAAGGTTTCTTTAAAAACCATTGATTGTCGGGTGCTCGATGTGCTGAAGGTGAAATTTAAAGAAAAACTTTTCGATAACCCGTATAAAGGGAATGTGGAGCTGTTGGAAAAGACAGTGCATACACAAGCTAATCAGGCAGTTTCGATGAAAGCAGCTTTGGAATCGATGGTATTGCTTAAGAACGATAAGAATATGCTGCCATTGAACAAAAATATTCAAAGAATAGCAGTGATTGGTCCTAATGCCGACGAAAGTAAAAACCTGATTTGCAGGTACGGACCGGCTAATGCACCCATCAAAACGGTATATCAGGGTATTAAATCCTTTTTACCGGAAGCAGAGATTCTTTATGCTAAAGGATGTGATATTATTGACCGTCATTTTCCCGAAAGTGAATTGTACGATGTTCCGTTAGATTCTGCTGAGCAGAAAATGATCAGTGAGGCTGTGGAACAAGCCCGAAAATCGGAAGTGGCGATTTTAGTGCTTGGCGGCAACGAAAAAACGGTGCGTGAAGAGTATTCCCGTTCGGGGTTAAATCTTTGCGGAAGGCAGGAACAGTTGTTGAAAGCGGTTTATGCTACGGGAGTTCCGGTTGTGCTTCTTCTCATTGATGGTCGTGCCGTTACGATAAATTGGGCAAAAAAGTATATTCCAGCTATTCTGTATAGTGGTTTCCCCGGTGAATTTATGGGTGACGCAGTAGCACAGGTATTGTTCGGCGATTATAATCCCGGTGGAAAGTTACCAATTACGATTCCAAAAACGGTGGGACAAATCCCTTTTGCGTTCCCATTTAAACCGGGTTCTGACTCTAAAGGGAATGTCCGGGTGGATGGTGCTCTTTTCCCGTTTGGATATGGGTTGAGTTACACTACTTTCGAATATAAAAATCTGAAGATTAAATATCCTGTTATTGGACAGTTAGCCAACAATGAACTTAGCTGCACCATTAAAAATACCGGGAAAGTTGTGGGAGATGAAGTGGTACAACTTTATATCAGAGATAATTATAGCTCGGTAACAACTTATGTGAAAAATTTGCGTGGTTTCGAACGCATACATTTGTTGCCGGGCGAAGAAAAAGAGGTTAACTTTGAGTTAACTCCTCAGGAACTTGGTCTGTGGAACAAGGATAATCATTTTGTGGTTGAACCAGGCACATTTACGATAATGCTGGGTAGTTCTTCGGAAGATATCCGGTTAACTGATTCCTTCGAAGTAAAGTAACAACCGGACATTTTCTGATTGAGCCTTGAAGTGGCTGAATGCTGAAACTGTTTAGCATCATTTTGTTCAAATATTTACTCGGTTAAGACGCCCTGTCTTAACTGTCACGTATACGCTGTGGAATAAAAGTGAGCACCATACGTCCCCAACTGTGAACTCAGTTCTGTGTTAACACTTCTAAAAATCTTGAACTAATCACCCACAAACAGATAAGTATTTTATCGTGGACGATTCCCCATACCTGACCGGATTTTACAATACCGGGTAAAGCAAAAAAATACCTGGGCACCTGAATGTATCCCGTCAAAGTAACAAAGAGTTTATTGTTCGAAGGAATTAAGACAATTTCGGTGAATGAATTACTATGGAGGATAAGTATGAAATACAAACCGGAGCAGACGAAAAAAATGATAAAAATGATTGAGGATTAATAAGATTAATGAATTAAATAATCTCTTTTTAATCCTCTTTTTAATTCTATAACAATTACTTTGCTTAGAAATCTTAGAAATGAGAAAATTTTTATTTTATTCTCTTAGTGCTCGCAAGTTGTACTGAAAAAGTAATAGAGGAAGAACCTAATTGTGGACGATGGTCCCCAAAATTGATTATTAGAAGGAATTCGATGCCTCGAAAGACAACAGACAATAATAACCTTAAATAATGTCTTACCATATACTAAATATTAATTAAAATTTTTATGAAAAAAAGAAAACTAAATGAATTGCCTGTAAGAGGACGATGGAAACGTGTCCTCTCAATTGGTTTATGCAGCTGTATTTCAATTAGCATATTTGCTAATGGTTTAAAATCACAAGTTAATCTTTCTCAAAACAATGCAACGCTCATTAAGCAAGTCCAAAAGCAAGAAGGCTTCAAAGTTAAAGGAAAAGTTATTGACAAGGACGGCCCTCTCGTTGGTGTTTACGTTATGGTTAAAGGTAGTATGATTGGAAACATTACCGATAGAGACGGTAATTATGAAATTATGGCGCCATATTCTAAAGCCAGTTTGGTGTTTTCTTATGTTGGTTATCAACCTCAAGAAATAAAATTGGATGAAAAATCAGTTGTAGATGTAACTATGGTTGAAGATTCAAAAGCTTTGGAAGAAGTTGTAGTCGTTGGATATGCAACACAAAAGAAAGCTACAGTTACAGGTTCTGTTTCAACAATTACCACAAAAGATTTGAAGCAAAGTCCTACGGCAAATTTGAACAATGCATTGGCCGGTCGTCTTCCCGGTTTAATGGCAAATCAGTTCAGTGGTGGTGAACCCGGAGTGGATGCCGCTACTATAAATATACGTGGGATTTCTACATACGGAGATCAATCTCCTATCGTTATTGTCGATGGTGTTGAAAGAAATATGAGTTATTTGGCTCCGGAAGAAATTGAAACATTTACTATCTTGAAAGATGCTTCCGCTACGGCACTTTACGGTATTCGTGGTGCAAACGGTGTAATTGTCGTTAATACCAAACGAGGAAAAGCTTCAGAGAAACCAAGTGTTAGCTTTAAGGCTTCAGTCGGAACAAATCAGCCTGTAAAATTCCCTCAATATTTAGGTTCTGCCGATTATGCTACTTTGTATAACGAAGCACGCATTAATTCAGGAGCAAGTACAACCTCTTCGGATCTTTTCTCTCAAGAAGTTATTGAAAACTTTAAAAAAGCAAAAGGAGATAATTCAGATGGATTAGGTTATAATTGGGATTATTTTGATTATGCTTTTAAACCAGGTATACAGCAAGATTACAGTTTGTCTATACGAGGTGGTTCTGAACGTGCAAGATATTATGTAATGGCAAATAGCTATCAACAGGATGGTAACTATAAACATACAAATTTGTCGCAATACAATACACAGGCTGTATTTAAACGTTATAATTTCCGTACCAATATAGATGTGGATATTACAAAAAATTTTTATGTTAAGGTCGATTTGGGTGCTCGCATTACAGATAGGAATGCTCCTGGAACAACAGCGAGTCGTGTAGTTGCTATCTGTAATACACAACCTCCATATTTACCAATAACCTTATCTGATAATGGAAATTCTGCAAACCAAACATATTCATTAAACAATCCGAAAGGAATGTTGTATGGCGATGAGCAACACAGATTCAATCTTTTAGGCGAATTATCGCGTACAGGATATTTAGATGAAAAGAACACATATTTGAACGGATCTTTCGCTATGGGGCACAAGTTGGACTTTATAACAAAGGGGTTAAAAATAGAAGGTACTTTTTCATATGATGCACAAGAAGGACGCTGGATTCAACGTTCGTTATCTACAAGAGGATCTGGTTATGCAAATTATGGCAGATATGCAACATTTCAACCATCAGAGAGCGTCTATGGTTCACATTATTTGCATTCTACAGAAGACTATACAGGAGCATATGTTTTAGGAAATCCATGGTATAGCACAGACGAAACAATAGGGAACAGTCTTAGTCATAATGCTGCTCAAAGTAAGGCGTATTATCAACTTAAATTAGATTATGCACGTACTTTTGACAAACATGATGTTACAGCTTTGTTCTTGTTCAATCGTTCTGATAGAACTTATGATAATGCGGTAAATTATCGATATCAAGGATTATGTGGTCGTTTAACTTATTCGTACGACAATAAATATTTGGCAGAATTTGATGCCGGTTATAACGGTTCAGAGAATTTTGCTCCCGGAAAACGCTATGGGTTTTTCCCTGCCGGATCTATTGGATGGGTTATTTCACGTGAAAGTTTCATGGAAGGTACAAAGAATTGGTTGAACAGTTTAAAAATAAGATCTTCGTTGGGTTTGGTCGGAAGTGATATGTTAGGAGGAAGTGACCGTTTTGCTTATCTTCAGTATTATGTAGGTGGTTCCGGTTATAGTTTTGGAGACAATTATTTCGGTTCCGGCTATTCAGGTATACAAGAAGGTAGTCTTGCAAATCCAAATCTTACATGGGAAAAATCCCGCAAATTTAACATCGGTTTGGATGCATCTCTTCTTCATAATAAGTTGACTGTTTCTGTAGATTTCTTCAAAGAACACAGATATGATATTATTACTAATTTAAGTGGAAGCAACAAATTGGGATATCCAGATGTTGTAGGTAAAGGTGCTGCGTACATTAATTCAGGTATTGTGAACAATCATGGTATTGATCTTGAACTTGGATGGAATGGTCGTATCGGTAAAAATTTCAGTTATTATATCAAACCGAATTTAACATACGCACGTAATAAGATAATTTTCATGAACGAAATCGATTATGGAATTGAATCACGCCAAAATACAGGAAAACGAGTTGGCGAACATTTTGTGTATATATTTGACCACTTCGTATATGATCAGGCAGAAGCAGATAAATTAAATAAAATGAATGATGGAAACGGATTTCAACCATGGGGAACTGTCAAACCTGGAGATTGCGTTTATAAAGATATGAATGGTGATGGGAAAATTGATAATTATGGAGATCGTGTAGCATCTGGCTATCCACGTACACCCGAAATTCAATATGGTATTCCATTTGGGGCTCAATATAAAGGCATTGATTTAAGTATTTTATTACAAGGATCAATGCATTCAAGTGTAATGTTAAGTGATGCTGCCGTATGGGATTTCCCTTCTTATGAACAGGATCAGTATGGAAAAGTTAAAGCAATGCATTTGAATCATTGGACGGAAGAAACAAAAGAAACAGCGACTTATCCACGATTGACGTATGGCTCTTATGAGAACAATAAAAACAGCAATAGCAGTTTGTTTCTATACAATGCAGATTACCTCCGTGTGAAAACCATAGAAGTCGGATATGATATGCCAAAGAATCTAATAAAATTTGCCGGTTTTCAAAAAGTAAGATTCTATGCACAAGGATTAAATTTGATAACATTCGACAATTTGGATGAGGTAGATGTAGATCCGGAAACAAAAGAAGGATCTGGAGATTGGTATCCAATACAAAAAGTATTTAATTTCGGAGTAGAAATCAATTTTTAATAATAATTTTAAACAGACATAATATGAAATTCTTAAAATATATAAGTTTTGGCTTTTCCTTATTACTGCTAAGTTCTTGTAGTGAAGATTATTTGAACAAAATGCCTGACGATAAAGTTACTGAAAGCGAAGTGTTTACAAGATACGAGAAAGTTAATAACCTTGTTACGGATTTGTATGCAAGCGCAAAATCTGACAATAGACCACTTATCTTTCTCAAGGATTTTGGGCTCGCATCAATTACAGATGAATGTACTGCTTCAAATCATGAGAAAGCTATTCCGCATCAATTTCATATAGGAAATTACGGTCCTTCTCAGGGAATGCCTTCAAATAGCGATACCGGTGAATATTGGTGGAGTATATATTCAAATATTAGAAAAGCCAATGTTATTCTTGAAGGAGTGAAAAAATACAATACTCCGGATAATCCACTGGAAGGTAGAGAAGGTGATTTGAGGCGTCGTATAGGAGAGACATTTTTTCTTAGAGGTTATTTGCATTATCTGTTGTTGAGAGCTTATGGAGAAGTTCCTTTCTTAGATCATGTTGTTGGAACAGGAGACGATATGGCTTTTCAAAAGGAATCTTTTCATGCCGTGGTTGAAAAAATATGTGCTGATGCAGATTCTGCGTATAACCGTGTAGATGCGTCATACAGCGGAGAAGATTTTGGTCGCGTAGATAAAGGTGCATGTCTTGGATTAAAAGCTATGGTAAGATGGATGGATGCTACTCCAATGTGGAACGGAGGAACTATACCTAATGATACCAGGGTTTTTAAAAGTGAATATACTACATACAATCAAAATCGTTGGCAATTGGCTAAAGATGCTGCTAAAGCAGTTATGGATGCAAAAAATGCGAGTGGAGAAACAAGATATTCTTTATATGCTCCATCTTCAATGGGTGTAGATGATTATAAAGACGTAGATGGAAAGCAAACTACTAATAATCAGAAAGTACAGGAACGTTTGTGGCAGATGTTTTATCAAATGGATGCTATTCAGCAGGAATGGGTTTGGTTTGTTACACGTGATAAAGATACCGGATGGAGTGGCGATGTTCTTCCTCCTTCACAAAACGGACATGCTCGTCAGCGCCCTTTGCAAAACCAGGTTGATGAATATGAGTATATAAGTTCTAATGGTTATGGTTATCCTATTTATGATGACAGAGCAAAATCAGATGGTTATGATGATGAGAATCCGTATGAGAGTGTAAAACGTGACCCGCGTTTTTATCGTGACATTAGATATCATGGTTCATGGTATGGAGGAACACAATTGAATACAGCCTCAGGTAAAGATGCTGTAAGCAGCAGTTACCTTGAAGCCGCTTCGCACAGTGGTTATTATTTAAGAAAGTTTTATAAAGATGGATGGAATAAAAATAAAGGAAGCCATGTTATTAATGGACCGGCTATTTGGAGACTTCCGACATTTATATATATCTATTGTGAAGCAGTGAACAAATTGAGTGGACCAAATCAAGAAATTTATAATTTGATTAATCAAGTAAGAGAACGTTCATTTATGGCTCCTATGCCTCCTGAAGTTAAGAGTAGTGCAAATTTGATGCAAGAGTATATTCAGCGTGAACGCCGAGTAGAATTTTTCTATGAAAATGACCGTTATTGGTCTGCCAGATTATATTTGGAACCGGAATCTGAGTCGGCAAAAGAAAATTCAGAAACTGTTAATAGTTTCCCTTATGCTAAAACACAAAGACGTGTGTTTGGTATGAGACCTGTAGAAGATCCGGATGGAAAGATTGTTGTTAATGGAAAGAAATATAAAATGGAAAGATTTGAGGTTAATGACGACCGCGTCTTTAGCAGTCCTCGTTCTTATTTCTGGCCTATTATGGATAGTGAATTAAAACGATGTCCTTCGCTTGTTCAGAATCCTGGATGGTAAAAAACTAAAATTTTTTAAGAAGGAGTATTATATGTTTATATTTTCTCCTTCTTTTTTTTTGTAGAAAAGTTTTTTTATTTGCAAGATGTGTAATCTGTCATGAAAAAAATAAACTGAATTTGTTCTGAAGTAAATGTCTAATAAAGCTAAATAATGAGTCCACTCCGAAAACCCCAATTTTGCAATTTTTACCCCTCACACAAGGCTTATGAATAGGTATTTTTCTAAGAGAAAAACCTATCTGAACGGAATCAATTAATTAATTAAAAAGAATGGAATGAAATTAAAATCAAGAATAATTTTAGCATCTCTTTGTTTGTTTTGCTGTGGAGAAGCATCAGTAGCACAGAGTCTTAAGCAAAAGACTGATTATGATATCAGTAAAGACAAAGTTTTATATACAATCGGTTATTCTCACCTGGATACTCAATGGAATTGGGATTATCCCAGAACGATTGACGAATATATAAAAAATATTATGACTGAGAATTTTTATCTTTTTGATAAGTATCCTAATTATGTATTTAATTTCACGGGTTCTTATCGTTATCATATGATGAAAGAATATTATCCTGAATTATATAAAAAAGTAAAACAATATATTAAAGAAGGACGTTGGCGCGTATCAGGCTCATCTGTTGATGAGGCTGAAACTATAATATCTGATCCCGAATCCATTATTCGTCAGGTATTATACGGTAATGATTATTTTAAGACAGAATTTGGAAAAGAAAGCGAGGATTACATACTTCCGGACTGTTTTGGCTTTCCGGCATGCTTGCCAACGATTCTTAATTATGCAGGAATCAAGGGCTTTTCTACTCAAAAGTTAACTTGGGGCTCTGCCGTTGGCGTTCCTTTTAATGTTGGCGTTTGGGTAGGTTCTGATGGTAATGGACTTATTTCTGCATTAAATGCCGGAACTTACGTTGGACATGTTAAACCCAATCTTGATTTGGATGAAGAGTGGAATAAAAGGTTAGACAAAGATAAGTCTAAAACAGGTTATGCCTTTGATTACATGTATTATGGCGTTGGAGATATGGGTGGTGCTCCACGTGAAAATGATGTTAAACATGCCGAAGAAAGTTTGTATGATTCCAACAGTAAATTTAAAGTACTCTTAACATCTTCCGATCAGATGTATAAAGATATTACACCTGAGATAAAAAAGAGTTTACCTGAATATAAAGGAGATTTGCTTTTAACAGAGCATAGTGCCGGCTCTGCCACATCTCAAGCTTTTATGAAGAAAATGAACCGCAAAAATGAGCTTTTGGCTAAAGCAACTGAACAATTGGCGGTGTTTGCTGACTGTGAAGGTTTTTCTTATCCGTGTAATAAGTTAAATAATGCATGGGAACTACTTTTGGAAAGTCAGTTTCATGATATACTTCCCGGAACTTCTATTCCAAAAGCTTATGAATATGCTTGGAATAACGAATTTATCTCAGCAAATATGTTTTCAGATGTGTTACAGCATTCAGTTGATGTTCTTTCACGTGATTTGAACACAATGGTTAAAGGAACACCGGTGGTTGTTTACAATCCGGTAGCAATAGACAGAAATGATATAATAACAGCTCAGTTATCTTTTGATAAAATACCTGAGAATCTCGTAGTTGTTGATTGTGACGGCAAGGTTGTACCAAGCCAGATTTTGGAGAAAAAAGAAAATGTCGTTAAATTTATATTTCAAGGTAAAGTACCTTCTGTTGGTTTAGCAGTATTTGATGTCAGAGAAAGTTCTCAAAAAGAAAATGTCAACTCTTCATTAAAAGTTACAGATCGTTCTCTTGAAAATGAATATTATATAGTTGAAGTAGATGATAAGGGTAATATAGCAAGTATTTATGATAAAAAGAATAAATGTCAATTGTTGTCCAAGCCTGCTACGTTAGATTTTCAGTCTGAAAAATCGTATGTTTATCCTGCATGGAATATGCTTTGGAGCGACAGACAAAAACCTCCGTTTGCTTATATGGATGAAGATGCATCTATGCATGTTGTTGAAAATGGACCGCTACGTGTTGCTTTAGAAGTACAGCGTAAAGGTCAAAATTCAACAATCACACAAGTATTGTCTCTCTCTGCCGGTATATCTGGAAAACAATTGGTTGTTGATAATACGATTGATTGGCAATCTACCGGAGTCAGTTTAAAAGCTGCATTCCCTTTGACTGCAAAAAACGATGAAACGACATATAATGAAGGAGTCGGTACGATTGAAAGAGGAATAAATAATGAAAAGAAATTTGAAGTACCTTCCAGAAAGTGGTTTGATCAAACAGATAAATCCGGGAAATTCGGTGTCTCTATTCTGGAAGACTGTAAATTCGGCTCAGATAAACCTGATGCAAATACAATTCGTTTAACTCTTTTGTTCACTCCGGAAGTTAAAAATAACTTTGTAGTTCAGAAATCTCAGGATTGGGGAATTCATGAATTTAAATATGGAATTTATGCTCACGCCGGTGATTGGAAAAAAGCATTAACGCCATGGCAGGGACAATCATTTAATCAACCAATGTTGGCTTTTTCAGCAGATAAACATCAAGGAAATTCCGGAAAATATATCTCTTTGGTTAAGATTAGTTCTTCTCAAGTTGGATTAATGGCACTTAAGAAAATGGAACATTCTGATTATTATGTTATACGAGTAAACGAACTTTTAGGTAAAAATGCTCAAAATATACATGTAAAATTCCCAATGAACATTGTCGATGCCTACGAAGTTAATGGGCAAGAAGAAAAAATTGGAAAAGCTAGTTTCTCTGGTGAGAATCTTAATTTCAGTGTACCATATTATGCAATAAAATCTTATGCCATAAAATTTGCAAAAAAGCCTGAGAATGCTGTTTCTAAACAGAATTTTGTTGAATTACCATATGATATTGATGCGTTTAGTTACGATGCTAACAGAGATGACGGAAACATGGACGGACGACTAAGTATTCCAGCCGAGTTGATTTCGGATACACTATTCAATAATGATATCGCATTTAAAATAGGAAGCAAAGTAGATGAAGAAAAAAATGCTTTAACATGTAAAGGTCAGGAAATACAATTGCCCGAAGGACGCTATAATTCCATTTATATTTTGGCAGCAGCTACAAAAGAAACTGTTGGAAATTTTGTTGTAGGAGGAAAAGAAGTTGCTTTGCCTGTTCAGTATTGGTCCGGATATATTGGACAACATTATAATCGTGAATTTGAACAAGATGACGTAACGGTAAAATCTATTAAGTCTCCTTATGTTAAGAAAGACAACATTGCTTGGTTCTCATCTCATAGGCATTATGCTTATCCGTCTAAAAATAAAACATACGAATACAGCTATATTTTTAAATATAGAATTGATTTGCCGGAAAATGTGAATAGCATTAAATTGCCGGAAAATAAATTTATTAGAATCTTTGCAATCACAGCCGTTAAAGAAGATTTTTCGCAAACAAAATCTCTTCAGCCTTTATATGATGATTTTAGTGATGCAAAAAAGGTTGAATTACGATAATAATATTTATTTGAAATTTTTTATAAAAGCTTCACCACACGTAACTGGAAGAAAATTGGTAATGGCTTGTTCAAATATGCCAAACCACGCGTAAATCCACAAACCAGTCAGTGTGAATTGACTGAAGTTGAATGCTTCGAGTTATGAGTGTTCTAACTCCTGATATTGTACCGGCTCCTGCTGATCAATATTTTGGATTAGAAGGTGGCTTTTATAAAGGCGATGGTGTAAATACTAAAAATCATGCTTTTTGCATTAGAGAATTAAGTTTGAAAGCCACCGGTGTGACTTATGTCATTCAATAAATGCAGCATTTAGATCTTTAAATTTTTATAGGAGAATGTCACTATGAGCAATAGTGCTGTTCTCCTATAATTAAATATTTTATTGTGTGCGTTTCTCCATACCTAATCCGATTTTACGAAGCAGTGTAAAGCTGCATAATACCCGGTCACCTGAATGCATTCCGTCAAAGTAACAAAGAGTTTATGTCATCTGCAATTAATTCAATTCCGTAGAACGAATAAATTGTTTTCGCGTTTAAGAATGAAGTGCAGACCTGCTCAAATTGTCTGAATGTTTAAAAAGCCTGTGGATTAATAAGATTGCAGAATAAATTAATCCCATTTTAACCCGATTTTTAATTCTGTAAATTTTACTTTGTGTCAAGTTTATTATAAGATTTGCCAACGTAATTTCTTTTATGAATATTTCCATAACGGGAAAAGCTGTGTAAAAATTTAAATTCAGCGGAAATTAAAAACGACACATATAATTCAGTTTAATCTTAATAAAATATCAAATTCATGAAACACAAGCCGACTTAAGATTTCTTCTTTTCATCACAAAATATGTAGTTAAAACTGCATATCAAATAGAATGAAACATTAATTATTTTTTTAGTTACGTCAATCAAATTTTCAATGAGTAAATTAATACAAAAAAAACGATATGCTTTTGCCGTTTTACTTATGTTGTTTTCTGCATTGTGTTCAGGAGAGATATCTGCGCAGAATATAGTAGTAAAAGGTGTCGTACGAGACAAGTCAGAAGCTATTCTTGGCGCCAAAGTTGTAGCCCGGTCAAATCCAAAAACCGGAGTTGCCACTGATAAAAATGGTTTTTTCACCATAAATACTGCGATTGGAGATGTACTGGAGATTAGTTTTATGGGTTATGAAACCAAGACTGTAAAAGTAACAGGACCTGAGGACCTTAAAATAACCCTGGATGAGGCGCTGAAGACACTGGATGAAGTTACGATTGTAGCTTTTGGTAAACAGAAAAAAGAAAGTGTTGTAGCTTCAGTATCCACTGTAAGACCGGCAGACCTGCGCGTCCCTACCAGTAACCTGACAACTGCTTTAGGTGGACGTATTGCCGGTTTAATTACTATGCAAACCTCCGGTGAACCGGGTGCAGATAATGCACAATTCTTCGTGCGTGGTGTAGCCACATTCAATAATTTTTCAAGAGGACCGCTGATTTTAATTGACAATATGGAGCTATCTTCCAATGATTTAGCCCGTTTGTCTGTTGACGATATTCAGAGTTTCTCTATCATGAAGGATGCAACTGCTACCTCACTTTATGGATCACGCGGAGCTAATGGGGTTATCTTGGTGACTACTAAAATGGGTTTGGAAGGAAGGACAAAGTTAAACTTCCGCTACGAAAAATCGACCAGTCAGCCTACCCGCACTGTTGATTTTGCCGATCCGTTGACTTATATGAGACTTAACAATGAAGCCATTGTAACACGTCATCCTGACTACACCCGCCGGTATAGTGACGAGCAAATTGCAGGAGTAGAATCGGGTATAAACCCATATTATTACCCTGCAAACGATTGGTTAAAGTTACTGTTTAAAAATGTTGCAGAAAATGATCGTTTCAATATGAACTTAAGCGGAGGTGGCAAAATGGTGAAATATTACGTTGCCGGTTCGCTTACCAACGATAATGGAATTCTGAAAGTGGATAAACGCAATAATTTTAACAACAATATCAGCATCAAAAACGTAAATCTTCGTTCGAATACCGATATTGAATTTACCCCCACCACAATGGGTTCCATTAAATTTAACGCCAACTTCCGCGATGCAAGCGGTCCTATGTACACGGGGAATCAAATGTATCAACGCGTAATGTTGTCCAATCCCGTTGATTTTCCGGCCTATTATCAACCCGATGAAATTAATCTGAACACCAAACACATACTGTTTGGAGGAACACCTTCTTACAGTTTTATCAATCCTTATGCCGATATGGTGAAGGGTTATCAGCAGTCAACTCAAACCAATTTGGTGGCTCAGATAGAGTTAAGACAAAAACTTGATTTTATTACAAAGGGCTTATTTACCCGTTTCATGGCAAGTACCACCCGTCAGTCCGTTTATTCCATTAACCGGTCTTACACGCCGTACTATTATACAATGAGTACCTACAACCCGATTACCGGATACTTTAAGTTGGGTAATTTTTCAGTAGGAAATGAGTCGTTAGGTTTCTCAGGTAATGATAAGGCAAAAAATGTTTATTCAACAGTTTATGGTGAATATGCCATCAATTACGAAAAAACATTTAATGAAAAACATGACTTCTCAGCCATGTTGGTAGGTACACTCAGAGAAGTAGTTACTTCCGATTTCGGTAATGATCTACAACTTTCTCTTCCTACGAGAAATATCGGTGTTTCAGGTCGTTTTACGTATGGCTATGATCATAGATATTTTACGGAAGCAAACTTTGGATACAACGGAGCTGAACGTTTTGCAAAAAACCACCAATTTGGTTTTTTCCCATCCTTTGGAGCTGGATGGATTCTTTCCAATGAAAAGTTCTGGAAAAAATCCAGTATTATTTCAAATTTGAAATTGAAAGCCACTTATGGTTTGGTGGGTAATGATGCTATCGGTGATGCTAACGACCGCTTTTTCTATCTGGACAGGGTATCAATGGATAAAGGCCTTGGCAATGATTTTGGAGAATCGGGAGGCGGTAATTCCTCCGGTATTTCATTTAACCGTTTTGCAAATACAAGTATAACCTGGGAAAAAGCAGCAAAGACGAATCTTGGACTTGAATTGGGTTTGTTTAAAGAACTTGATTTTCAGTTCGACTGGTTTAACGAACGAAGAACTTGTATCCTTATCAACCGAACTGCCATTCCTACAACTATGGGATTATCAGATTTTCCTGCAGCAGAAGGTTTTGCCCCGGCGGATGTCCGCGCTAATGTTGGTGCTGCAAAATCCTATGGATTTGAATCTACGCTTACCGAAAACCATAGTTTTAATAAAAATGTGTGGTTAAGAACCAATATGACCTTTACGTATGCAGTCAGCAAATATACTTCTTTTGAGGAAATGGTTCCGGCAGAAATGTATTGGTTAAAAACAGAAGGAACTTATTTAGGACAACAAAAAGGACTTATTGCAGAACGTTTGTTTATCGATGAAACAGATATTGCAAACTCACCAACTCAAACATTTGATAAAGTGAATGATATTCCTGTAATGCCCGGAGATATTAAATATAAAGATATTAATAAAGATGGTATCATTGATTCGCACGACGTAGTTCCTATTGGCTATTCCAATGTTCCTCAGATTGAAGGTGGATTTGGTGCCTCATTCGGCTTCTATGGTATTGATATTAACTTTTTTATGCAAGGAGCAGCGCGGGTTTCATTTTTAATGGATCCTACTGCCAATGTAGATTGGGGAAGTGGTAAATTAGGAACGGCACCATTTATTGGCAATCACTCCTTACTGAAAGCCTGGGCAGACGATCACTGGTCGGAAACAAACCGAAATTGCTACGCTTTGTGGCCACGTTTATCGGATACTTCAAGGCCAAATAACGAACAGTCAAGTACCTGGTGGTTACGAGATGGAAGTTATCTCCGCTTAAAATCAGTAGAAATTGGATATACAGTGCCTGAAAAACTAACAAAAAAAGCGAATATACAACAGTTGCGTTTATATTGTAGTGGTATGAATTTACTTAGTCTTAACAGCTTTAAATTATGGGATGTGGAAATGGGAGGCAGTGGATTAAACTATCCAATCCAACGAATTTTTAACCTTGGTTTAAGCTTAAACTTTTAATATTTAGAATCATGAAAAAAATAATATATTCAACGATATTTGCGCTTTTGATTTTTATTTGCGCCTCTTGCTCTGATTATTTAGACATTGTACCGGATAACATTCCCAGTGTTCAACAAGTGTTCGATACACGTGCGAATGCGTTCAAAATGCTATATACCTGCTACGATTATATTCCAAGAGCAGCGAACGTATTCCAAAATCCGGCACTCTTATGTGGTGATGAAAACTGGAATCCGGAGTTTGTTGATCCAAACTTTTATTATTACAGGAATAAAAGCACCGTATTAATTGCTAAAGGAGAACTAAATAAAACTGATCCATTGTTAAATTACTGGGATGGAGGAGATTATTCAAACTTAGATCAAAAGTTTGGAGATGGGAATGAACAAACAAGAATTAAAAGCCTTTGGGCAGGGATAAGAAACTGCAACACATTCATTGATAAGATAGATGAAGTGCCCGATATGATGCCTGATGAAAGAGCGCAATGGAAAGCTGAGGCAAAAGTATTGAAAGCCTATTACCATTATTATCTACTTCAGATGTACGGTCCTATACCGTTTATGGGCGAAAATCTTGATATTTCCTTATCTCCGGAACAAGTTCAGCGTGAAAGAGAACCGGTAGATCAGGTAGTAAGTGAAATAGTAGCAGTACTTGATGACGCCATTAAGAGCAATGGTCTGCAAACTGCTTATGTAGCTCGTCGCGCAGAATTAGGGCGCATTAATCTTCCGATTGCGTTAGCTATTAAAGCAAAGGTGCTGGTCTTAGCGGCAAGCCCGATTTTCAACGGAAATACTGAATTTAGTAGCTTCGTGAATTCGAAAGGCGAGCCTTTTATTAACCCTGTTTACTCCGAAAAAAAATGGCAAGTTGCCGCAGAAGCTTGTAAAGCAGCTATTGAAGCAGCTCACAATGCTTCTATAAATTTCTATACCTTTGATAAGAAGGCAAATAGTTTAGATGACATCTCTGACACAACACAGCTTGAGTTAAACTTACGCGGACAGATTACGGAAAATGTTGACAATCCCGAGTTAATCTGGGGACAACGCCAGGATGTTCAACGTATGATTTATTATGCGTCTTGTCCGCTGTACGCTATGCAAATAAGCGCCCGTCCATTAGGGTTTAATAATCTTCACGGAGCTACTATGAATGTAGTAGATCAATTCTATACCGAAAACGGAATTCCGATTGAGGAAGATAAAACTTATAATTACTCTAACCGCTTTAGTTTGATTCGCGTGCCTGTGAAAGATCGTCTTTATTTCAATTCCGATACTACTATCAGAGTGCCCTATTATAATACAAATAGAGAACCCAGATTTTACGCTTACTTAGGTTTTGACCAGGGACGATATTATTCTAAAGAAATATCCGATGATCGTAATAGCTATGTAATTCACTCAAAAGCCAATGATTTTGCAGGCGCTAAGAATACGATGTATTCTGTTACAGGTTATACTTGCAAAAAACTTATTCCATGGAATAGAGAATGGATCATAAATTCTACCGACAATATTGGTGAAGTAATCTATTTCTTCCCTGTCATCCGTTTATCCGATCTTTATCTGATGTGCGCCGAAGCATTGAACGAATCAAAACCGCAGCCGGACGCTGAAGTCTATCAATACATCCAACCGATACGAACTAAAGCCGGATTAGACACCGAAACGGGAAGTCTGGTTCAGACATGGGCAAAATACAGTTCCAATCCTGCTAAACCAACAACCAAAGAAGGTATGAGAGACATTATTCGTAACGAAAGAATGGTGGAGTTAGCATTTGAAGGACAACGGTACTGGGATCTGAAACGCTGGATGAAAGCCTCAGAATATCTAAATAAACCTATTCGCGGATGGAATACGGAAGGAACCGCAGAAAGTGACTATTATTTGGAAACGTATATTTATCAGCGAAAATTTGCTCGAAAAGATTACTTCTGGCCTATTCGTCAAAAATCGATTGATTCAAATCATAAATTGGTACAAAATTTAGGTTGGTAATTTCTAATCCTATAAAACAAATATAAATATATGAAAAGAATAGTTTTATTACTGGGTGTTGTTATTTTTCTTTTTGCCTGTTCGGAAGAAAATCTATTGAAACCTTTCGGTCCTAAAGATACTTCAGCCCCGGACGTTTTGACAAAAGTTTCTTATACGGCTATTCCGGGCGGTGCAAAGATAAACTATGTATTGCCGCTTGATCCGGATTTGTCGTATGTAAAAGCAGAATACACTGTCAATGGCGAAATGAAAAGTGTTGTTTCCTCGCAATACAATACAAATCTTACGATAGAAGGACTTCCCGAGAAGAAAAATTATGAGGTGGACTTATATAGTATAGATAAAAACAACAATCAGTCTCAGCCCGTACATATTACAATTTGTCCTGAAGAACCTCCGGTAAATGTGATGTTTGCCAGTTTGAAAGTTAATGTCGATTTTGGAGGCTTCAAAATTGATTATCAAAATCCGTCACAATCGGAATTGTCTATCTATTTCCTGCGAAAAGATAGTGTTTCGGGAAAATTGATTTTTTATCAGGCGAGAGTTTTCTCTCAAGCGAAGGGAATCTATCAGGTCGTAGGTTTACCTAACGAAAAGAACAAATTTGGAGTGTTTGTCAGGGACAGATTTGGCAATACTTCCTCCACATTGGAGTTTGAAGATAAGCCATGGAGAGAAGAATATGTAAAGAAGAACAATTTCAAGTATATTGGAAAACCACAAGTGGTTGATAATGACGACTGGTATTCCTGGAGCGGACGTCCACAGGTGCTTTGGGATGATGTGGTTGGAGACTGGAATTTTGCATCTACCGGCCCGGAGGGAAAATTCCCGCATTATTTCTGTATTGACTTAGGCGATACTGTACCTATTGGGCGTATTTTATTACAACAACGTGGCGTATTTGGAGGAGCTTGTCCAAAACACTTTGATGTGTATGGAGCTGCAAAATTGCCTGCCGTAAATTATGCCAGTCCTTTGGAAGGATGGACAAAATTGAACGACAAAACATTTGAAGTCGTTCGCCCTTCGGGACGTAAACCCGGCGAACCCAATACTACCGAGGATACGGAAGCCGCTTTTAAGGGAATCATGTTTACCATTGACAAGCCGTTTCCTCATCCTGCCGTTAGGTATGTGCGTTTTGTGTTCTTAGATGCGTTTGACGGTCAAATCTCGATTTACTTATCTGAAGTAAGTTTTTGGGGACAATGGAAATAAATTAAATAGACAGATATGACAAAATATAATATTATAAAAAAGAAAAAATGGCTTAGCTTATTAGCTGTTTTATTGATAGTTGCCGCATGTTCGGATATTACAGACACACAACGTAAATTTTTGGATCTGGGTGAAACAACCTATGTGGGTAAAATGGATTCTGTCGTAGCGCTTGGAGGGCATGGCAGGGCAATCATTGTAGCGAAAAACACTTATTTGCGTACAGCAACTCAATGTATAGTGAAATGGGTTGGTTATCAAGGTCAAACAGGCGAAAAAACATTTACCATTAAAGATTATATTTCAGGCAGTTACACCCGTATGCCTATCGAAGGTCTTAAAGAAGATGATTATGATTTTTATATCTATAATATGGATGAATGGGGAAATAAATCGTTGACAGTCGAATGCCACGGGTTCTCTTACGGTGATGAATATATAAGAATCCAACCCAAAATAGCTGTTTCGTCAATCAATGTCGATGATGATAATGTCGCACATTTTTCCATGTCAACTTCTAAAATGGCAGTGAAATTTAAACTGACCTACCAGGGCGATAACGATGCTGAAAAAACGATTGAAATTAATGGAACGGGAGGACAGTTTTCCGTTCCAAATTGGGGAGGGTATAATAATCTCAACATGAAGGTTACAACCTATATTTTGCCTTCCGAAAAAATGGGTGTAGATACTTTGGTATTGACCGATGTAATACAAACAGCTTCTCAAACTATTGTTGATAATGATGTTGATAGATCGAGAATTGTCCCAATGACATTGACAAAAAATGATGACCCCGGTACTGCTTATGGTGCAAAAGGAGTGGCAGCTCTATTTGATAATGCAGCCTCAGAATGTTGGGGGCTGAATGTCAGCGCTCCCGGGCATTTTTGCTTCGATTTGGGTGTCAAAGCCTATTTATCCGGAGCTTCGATTGTTGGACGTATGGATTATCCCGGATGGGATGTTGTGAAATTTCAGGTTTGGGGACGCGAATCTCTGGATGATGGAATGTATGGTTCCACCGGCTATTATATTATGGCTTCAAGCCAGTCTCCAACCTTCGAGACAGAGGCTCTTAAACGTAAATGGAAAAAGGTGGGTAACGGATGGTTTAAATATGGCAGTCCACGCTCAAATCCTCAAACAAGCAAGTGTACTCTTACCGAAGTTAACCATACCTTCAAACCACGTTATATTATGTTCAGGGTAATGAGCGTGCTAACTCCTGATGTAGTGCCGGTGCCTGACGTTCAGTACTTTGGTAATGAAGGCGGTTTTTATTATGGTGATGGAGTAAATTCTGGTAATCGTGCATTCTGTATCAGAGAATTAAATTTCAAAGCCCTCGGAATGTCTTATATTATCCAAACTAAATAAGGTTAGGTTACAAACTTTCATAGGAGAACTCAATTGTCAGCGATACAAAAATGTTCTCCTATGAAAAGAAACTCCGAATATATAGATTTTTCTTGATCTGTTTTATGTGGAATTTCAGAAACACTATTTCTTATGAGAAAGTTAATTCTAATATTAGGTTCAGTGGTATTTCTTTTATCCTGCACTGATGAGAATCTTTTGAAACCTTTTGGTCCTAAAGATACTACTGCTCCGGGAGCAATGACGAGTGTTGCTTATACTGCGATACCCGGCGGGGCTAAGTTCAGTTATACACTGCCACTTGATGAAGACTTGTCTTATGTAATGGCAGAATACATGGTCGATGGTGTAAAAAAAAGTGTAGTATCGTCGCAATATAAGGCGGAGCTTACCATAGAGGGACTGCCTGATAAGAGAGAATATCTGGTGGATTTGTACTGCGTTGACAAAAGCAATAATCAATCACAGCCTGTACATTTAACAATTGTACCCAAAGAATCTCCAGTGAAAGTCATGCGTGAGAGCCTGAAAGTTGTAGCCGATTTTGGAGGCTTCAAAATTGAATATCAGAATCCTTCTCAATCAGAATTGTCTATTTATTTTTTGAGACAAGATACTGTTACCAAAAAAATGATTTTTTATCAGGCAAGGGTTTTCTCTCAAGCCCAGGGAATCTATCAGGTGGTAGGTTTACCTAATGAAACCAATAAGTTTCAAGTATTTGTAAGAGATAGATTTGGTAACACATCCAGCACGTTGGAATTTGAAGATAAGCCTTGGAGAGAGGAATATCTGGATAAAAACAATTTCAAATATGTTGGAAAACCTAAAGTGGTTGATAACGACGACTGGTTCTCTTGGATGGGCAGACCGCAAAATTTATGGGATGACGTGGTTGGGGAATGGAACTTTGCTCAAACCGGAGCGGACGGAAGATATCCTCACTATTTATGTATCGATTTAGGCGAGACTGTACCTATTGGACGTATTTTATTCCAGCAGCGCTTGGGAGACGGAAACGTGTTTAACTATGATTGCATCCGCCATTTTGATGTATATGGAGCAGCTAAGTTGCCAACCGTAAATTATGCAAGTCCGCTGGAAGGCTGGATCAAACTAAATGATAAGACATTTGAAGTAATACGACCGTCGGGTCGAAAGACGGGTGAACCATCTACCACCGAAGATATTCAGGCGGCAACCAAAGGAATTATGTTCTCGATCGATACACCATTCCCTCGTCCCGAAATAAGGTATATTAGGTTTGTGTTTTTAGATAGTTTCACTCAAAGTAACATGGCTCTTCTTGGAGAATTAAGTTTTTGGGCTCAATGGAAATAGTTGTTTAAAAACACATCGGTAGTTCAATATCGTTTATAACAAATTTAATATATAATTCATTTCGCATTCGTTTTTTCTTCAATAAATAATTGTGTTGATTCATAATGAGAAAGACTGAGAATGGGGAGGCAAATTTTAATAAGATGAAGTTTTTAAAAGGTTTAATAATATTGTTTTCCAGTGTTTTTGTATCCTCTTTTTCTCTCACAGCTGAAGAGAAAGTGAATTACGCCCGACTCGTAGATACACGTATTGGAACAGAAGGTAATGGACTTGCATGTGGTTTTACATTTGTCGGCGCAGCATATCCGTTTGGAATGATGCAGCTTACACCTTCTTTCTTTTCTGCTCATAAAGGTATAGTTGTTAATCAGATATCAGGCGCCGGATGCCCCAATATGGGCAATTTTCCGGTGTTAGCGATGGTTGGTGATCTTCAGGATTCACCGAATGACATGAATGGCTATCCCCGGTATGAAACGATTAATAATTCTAATGCAGGATATCTCTCAATGACAATGAAAGATAAGGTAATATGCGAATCGACAGTTTCGAAAAGAAGCGGTATTATCCGGTTTAAGTTTCCGGAAAATGCAAGTAATGGAACGGTTATAATAGGCTCAGGAACAAGTTCAACCAGTGTTTCAAATGCACAAATCAAGATTACATCTCTTTATACTTGTGAGGGCTATGCAGAAGGAGGTGAGTTTTGTGGCTATCAGACCGATTACAAAGTCTATTTTGCTGCCGAATTTAACCGTGAACCTCAGCTGCGTGGAACCTGGATAAACTCTGACATGAGAGATGATCGGTTAAAAATAAGTGGAAGAAACTCCGGAGCATATTTTACTTTTAACACAGAGAACAGTAAAGAGTTGGAATATAAAATAGCTATTTCTTATGTCTCAATTGAGAATGCACGTGAAAACCTCCGGCTGGACAATAAAGGACGTGATTTTGAAACGATGAAAAATGATGCGGAGAAAGAGTGGAATCGGTGTCTGGGTAAAATCCATGTTCAGTCGGGCAATTCTGATCGTGTCACACAATTCTATACGCATTTTTATCATTCCATTATTCATCCCAATGTTTTCAACGATTGCAACGGAGAGTATATTGGTTCGGATTTTAACAAACACAAAATGGATAAAGGCAGGGACTATTACACAACCTATAGTGGCTGGGATACTTACCGTACTCAGTGTCAGTTGCTGGCCATGCTTTTTCCAAAAGAAAGTTCGGATATGATGCAGTCGGTCGTCGACTTTGCTGAACATGGCGGAGGATATGGCCGCTGGGTGATGGCTAATATTGAAACAGGGGTTATGCAAGGAGATCCGATGCCGATTATAATTGCCAATACTTATGCTTTCGGAGGCAGGGACTTCGATGCACAGACTGCCTATAAGCACATGAAACGTGGAGCCATGATAGCGGGTACCTATTCACAAAACGTAGAAGTACGACCCGGTTTGCATAATTATATCCGAAAAGGATTTGAAAATGCTTCATTATGTCTGGAATATGCTTCAGCCGATTTTGCCATCGGTCAGTTTGCCTTGCAGGCAATGAACAATAAAAAAGATGCCGATTATTTTATGAAGCGTGCGGGCAACTGGAAAAACCTCTATGATCCGCAAACCAATTGGCTTCGTTCAAGAGATACGAATGATATGACGTGGAAAAACCCGGATGATGATTGGCGTGAAGCAACAAAGGAAAACTATTTCTGGATGGTCCCTTTTGACCTGAAAACGTTAATTGACACCATGGGTGGCAAAGAAGCAGCGACAAAACGCCTTGACAGCCTGTTTGTCAGGTTGGATGCGGGATACGATGATCATTACTTTGCTGCAGGGAATGAACCTGATTTTCAGGTTCCCTGGATCTATAACTGGACAGATAAACCCGAGAAAACGTCAGAGGTTATTTATAGCATTCTTAATCAGATGTATACCAGCAAACCAGGAGGTCTGCCCGGAAACGACGACGGAGGATCGATGGGAGCCTGGTATGTTTTTGCTTCAATGGGGCTTTACCCCATGATACCTGGTGTAGCCGGATTTAGTATTAATACACCACAATTTGAAAATATTAAAATAGATTTCTCGGGTAAGATGCTGGAAATTAAAGGAGGTTCGTCATCACCGGCATTTATAAAATCAGTAAAAATCAATAACCGTAAATATACTTCTTACTGGATTGATTGGGAAAGCATTCGTCAGGGTGGAAGTATCGAATACAAAACAGAACGTAAGAACGACGTGAAGCTAAAATGATCAGATATCTTCCTCCGGTTTTTCCCGCTCTTTTATAGAGGATTGGGGGATGTCAGGCAGGTATGAAGACACAAAAAAACACATGAAACACACAATTTCTATCCTTACATTATTATTTCTGGTTGTGAGACTTTTGGCTCAAACAGTTAGTACAGATAAATCCACTTATAAAGTGGGAGAGGCTATTACTGTTTGTTTCACTGGTGCAACCAGTGCCAAAGATTGGGTTGGTTTGTATGCCTCAACATCCACTCCGGGTTCGGCTTCTCCTTCCATCGACTGGAATTATACAGATGGAACCAAATCGGGTTCATCTTTAGTACCCAACGGCTCTGTTGTTTTTCAGAATGGATTAAGTACAGAAGGTAGCTATAAAGTATGTTTTTTATCCAACGATGGTTACACCGTTTTGAAATCGGCCGGTTTTACGGTATCAAATTCCGTGGCATTAGCTGCTTTCAACGCTACTCCAACTTTTATTGTTCCCGGTGGAACGGTGAAATTTACCGATCAATCTGCGAATTCTCCTACATCATGGTTGTGGTCTTTCCCCGGAGGAACACCTTCGGGTAGCACAGAGAAAAATCCATCGGTTACTTATGATTCGGAGGGCATTTATGATGTGTCGCTCAGTGCAACAGGTGCTTCCGGAACTCTTCAGACACAAAAAAAAGGATTTATAAGAGTTTCTAATCAAACTCTTTCCGTGAATTTGAAAGTGATGCAATTTAATATCTGGCGCGAAGGAACTTCAGTAGCTAATGGACTAACTTATATTCGGGATGTGATTAATGTTGTAAATCCTGATATGGTTTGTTTCTCAGAAGTTACCAATAGCTCTGGAGATTGGACAACAAAGATTGTAAATGAACTTGCCACGCTTGGGAAAACTTATTACAGAGGATATGTAACGGGTTCTGATGTGTCGCTTATCAGTAAATATCCGATCATTTCTTCCGACCCGATTGTTGGCGAAAGAACAGTACCATTTACGGTTAATGTTAATGGAGCGTCGTTGGTTGTATGCCCTTCACACCTCGATTATACTTTTTATTCAACGTATTTACCTCGAGGATATGCCTGCGGAGGATCTGGTAAATATGCAGGTTGGAATGCATTCTCACCATTTGCTCCGGAAACTGATTTGGCGGCTATTGAGTCTCAGAATTTAGCCTCAAGAAGAGACGAGCAGATTGCTGCTTTTATTGATTATATAAAAAATGAAACACGTCCGGTTCTTTTGATTGGTGACTTTAACGAACCATCGTGCCTGGATTGGACTGCCAGACAAGCTAATCTTTACGATCATAATGGTGTTGTTTTTGAATGGAATACTACGCAGACATTGAAAAACAACGGATTTGTAGATGCTTATCGGCAGGTGTATCCGGATGAGGTATTGAACCCGGGAATAACCTGGCCAGCTGTTGCCACCGGAGTAGGAAGTACCTCGTGGGCCCCTTTAAGCGACGAACGTGACAGGATTGATTATATCTTTTATAAAGGTACAGGTGTTACAGCCACTGAAGCTTCGCTTGTAGGACCCAAAGCTTGTTATGTAAAGAATTTGTCATCAGCTGAAGGCAATGGTAACGATATTTTTGAAGCGTCTTCCATGCCCTGGCCATCGGATCATAAAGCAGTAACAGCTACTATTAACTTTTCATTTGCTCCAACTGCTGTTAGTATCATAAATAAACCGGCAGCAAAGATCCGTGTCTTTCCTAATCCGACAAAGGGGCAGTTTTCTCTGATTTCTTCCGAAAATGAGAAAATTTCGGTTTCTGTTTCATCCCTTACTGGCCGGGAAATTTTAAGTAAAAAAATGGATTTGTTAGCCAATCAATCTTCTTCTTTTGAAATAGAGAAAGCCCCAACGGGAATTTATATGTTAAATGTCATTTTTCGTAATCAATCACAGACAATAAAACTGATCAAAAAAAATAAATAATTACCATTATTAATCTTAAAAAATTTAATTCTCTAGTTTAAATTTAACACATTAATTATTATGAAGAAACTTTTATTCTTTTCTTTTTTGCTCCTGATGTTTGGAAATATTCAGGCACAACAACTTACTATGGTTAGAACCAGCTACATGGTAGGCGAACCTATTACAGTTAAATTTACTGGTTCAACGACGGCAAAAGACTGGTTGGCTGTTTATAAGCAAGAAATCGTACCCGGGTATATGAATAATCTTGGATGGGCATATACCAGTGGCACACATGATGCCGGCAGTAATGCCATTGAGTCAGGAATGGTAATCTTTAGTTCGGGGGTTTCAACTCCGGGTACTTACAAAATTTGTTTCCACTCCAACGACTCATATGATGTTGCAAAAAGTCTCGAGTTTACCGTAACTGATGCTGTTGCAGGTCTTGTGGGCGACTGGCGGTTTGATAATCCCGGTAATTTGGGTCAGGCTACCGTAGGCGATGATTTGCAGGCAAACGGAACCTTGATATCAGCAGTAAATGGCCCGACCATTACTGACGGAGCTGTTCATATTGGTGCAGGCAGCAATTTTATGGGAGTTAACCGTTTGCCTCTTAACGCGAATAATTGCGCAAATAGTTACTCTTTTGTGTTCGACTTTAGAGTAAGCGAGATTAATATCTGGCACTCACTTTTGCAAACAGTTCCGGAAAACAACAAAGATGCCAGCGTTTTCATTGGAAAATTAGGAAATATAGGTGTAAGTGCTACAGGATATACCAGCCAGACTATCAGACCTAATACATGGAACCGTGCGGTAATCGTTGTTAATAATGGTTCAGAATACTCTGTTTATTTGAATGGTGTTAAAGGTTTGACTGGTTATGTTCAGCCAGTTGATGATAAATATGGCTTGAAAAGTACATTTTTGATCGCGGCTGACAATGATGGTGAAGACGGCGAAATAGACATAGCTCGAGTAATGATGTACAATAAGGCGCTTAATAAAGATGAAGCTCAAAGTTTAGGTGGATATACACAGGCCGTACGCCCTCTATGCTCATTCTTAAGCAGTCCTTATGTTCAAAATGTGACACCGGATTCTATTACAGTTATGTGGGAAAGCGATTTTCTAAAAGATGGTAGTAATAAAGTGAACTACGGTCCGAATACCGACGCAACAGGTGGTGGTCAGGTTATTGCAAAAGCTACATTAACATCTGCAAACACCTATATCCAAAAAGCGGTGATTAAATCATTGCAGGCTGATACTAAATATTATTTCCGTGCCATTTCAAACAGCACACCCAATGCGATTCAAAATGTTAAAACAGCCACAACAAGTGCTGATGCTGTGTTTACGGTTGGTATCTGGGGTAATAGTTATAACCTGAATCCATTTTCTAAGATGGCTGATTATATGTTAAATACATTTAATCCTGATTTTTGTATTACCACGGGCGATCTTACCCTCAATGGAAATGATACTACTGAATTACGGAAAGTATTTATACCAGCAACATTAGGAATTGTTGGTGCAAAGACACCGTTCTACGGAAGTTTAGGAAATCGCGATGCTAAAACAGAGGCCGATTATATACGTAACTATATAAAACAACCTACTATGTACAACTCCGATCCTTCAGCTGTAAGTGGCAGTTATGCTTATGTACATGGAAATTCAGCATTTATATGTATTGATCCTACTCGTTATGATGCCGATTTAGCTCTTAACGGATGGCTTGAAACTTTCCTGAAATCAGATGTTTCAAAAAATGTTAAGTTCCGCTTTATTGTAATCAATAATGCTCCGTTCCACGAACGTTGCCAAAAAGCAGAACAAGATATTGTAAAAACAAATATTCCATTTTTGAGCAAAAAATATGGAGTTACTGCCGTGTTTGGTAGTCGTATGAACGGTTACGAAAGAGCTGTTGTTGACGGTGTACAATATTTCACACAGGGAGGCTGCAGCACGATGGATGTTGACAGTGTTGTAGGACCAACCATCTACAATCAGATTATTTCTGGAACAGATAAAGCAACCAATCCGGCCAATTTCAACAACGGTATGATGAATCACCTGTTAACTATGGATGTAACTCCCGAATCTGCTACCGCGTATCTTCACTACTTTGATGCTTTAGGTAATTACATAGGTGTAATTGAAATTGTCGATATGGTTTCACGTGTTCCTGAAAACCCTGATGCGGTTGTTTCTGCAAATGACTTTGGTTTTTCCATTTCTCCAAATCCGACAAAGGGAATTATCAGAATAAATGCCTCCGGAAATGCTGACCTTACAGTGTTTAATTTACAAGGTGTAAAAGTTGCCGGTCAGTTAAACGTATCACCGAATACGGAAATCAACTTATCAAACCTCGCGAAAGGCGCCTATCTGGTAAAACTTAAAGCAGGACAAAACGAGTTTACGAAGACAATCTTAATTAATTAATTTCTCACAGGTTTTAATAATTTAAACAAACATTATTTTCACAAGCAATTCATTATTGTATTGCTTGTGAAAATTACAATAACAGTTAGTTGTTTGTGTGTAGCCAACTTCATTGCTAAGATCCATTCTTTATCTGAATTATTGGTATGGAGCAGCAATGAATGTTGGTTCTTATACGAACTCTAATACGCATTGAAAAAAGTACATATTGGGATAACAACAGCAATTACATTTATTACTGAAATACAAAAAAAGAAGTCAAAATATTTTATCAGATGAAACGTACCGGATTAACCAGATTATTATTACTCATTTTTCTATTCGGTGGATTAATGGCAAATGCTCAGAAGCCATACAAAGCCTACCTTGTTTCCAACGCACATTTCGATACTCAATGGAACTGGGATGTACAGACATCCATTAACCAGTTTGTGCGCCATACCATGGACAGGAATTTCCTGTTATTCGAAAAATACCCGGATTATGTGTTTAATTTCGAAGGTGGCATAAAATACAAATGGATGAAGGAGTATTATCCCGAAAAATACAAAAGAGTTAAGGAATATATTCGTCAGGGTCGTTGGCATGTCAGCGGTAGCTCGTGGGATGCAACCGATCCCAATATTCCATCTCCCGAATCCTTTTTCCGGAATATCCTGTTGGGACAAGAATTTTACCAGAAAGAGTTCGGAATTCAATCGACCGATATTTTTCTGCCTGATTGCTTCGGTTTTGGGTATGCTCTCCCGACCATTGCTTCGCATTGCGGACTCATTGGCTTTTCTACACAAAAACTTCAATGGAGGCACAATCCTTTTTATAAAAATACGAGAAATTCTAAATTGCCGTTTTATACTGGTTTATGGAAAGGCTTGGATGGCTCGCAAATAATGGCTTCGCTGAATTCGCAGAATTATGTTCATTCATGGGATGGTCAGGATATTAGCAATGATAAAGAAATACGGGAGTTAGCTGATGGCAGTCCCGATAAAACTGCCTATAAGTACTATGGAACCGGCGATAGGGGTGGTTCTCCTACCATTAAGTCGGTAATTTCGTTGGAAAAAGGAATAAAAGGAGATGGTGATATTCAAATAATCAGTGCAACATCAGACCAGTTGTTTAAGGAGTATCTTCCGTTTAAAAACCATCCCGAATTGCCTGTTTTTGATGGCGAATTGTTGATGGATATTCACGGCACCGGATGTTATACCTCTCAGGCAGCTATGAAACGCTTCAACCGTAGAAATGAGCAACTTGCCGTTGCGTCGGAAAAAGCAGCCGTGGTGGCAAACTGTCTTACCGGTAGTGCTTATCCTTCAAATGAAATTGATGAATCCTGGAAACGTTTTATCTGGCATCAGTTTCATGACGATTTAACCGGAACCAGTATCCCTAAAGCCTATACTTTTTCATGGAACGATGAATTGATTTCTCAATCTTGTTTTGCCGATGTGATTACTTCATCCGTAGGACAGGTAGCTAAAGAAATGAATACGAATACAAAGGGAACTCCAATCGTTGTTTATAATCCGCTTTCAACTACACACAAAGGATTAGTTAGAGCAGAAATTAGTGTGCCTCAAGGAAGTCAGGGTATTCGTGTTCTCGATCCGAACGGAAAAGAAGTGAATGCTCAACTTGTTAAAAACATAAATGGAAAAGCGGAAGTTGTATTTTGTGCCGAAGTTGCGCCCATAGGCTATGCAGTCTACGATGTTCGTACAAGCAAAACTCAAAATACCGGTCAGTTGAAGGTTACGGCAAATACATTGGAAAACCGTATTTATAAAATTGTATTAAACAGTAATGGAGACATCGCATCGCTGATTGACAAGCGGAATAATAAAGAACTGGTGAAGAACGGACAAACATTTAGGCTGGCTCTTTTCACAAATAACGAATCATATGAATGGCCTGCATGGGAAATATCTAAAAAAACGATTGATGCCACACCAATTTCAATTACCGACAGCGTTTCTGTCTCTATTGCCGAAAACGGTCCTGCCTGCGCTTCCTTGTGTGTTAAACGCAGCTATGGTGGCTCGAAGTTCACGCAGTATATCCGCCTGACCGATGGAGCTGCCGATGACCGAGTTGATATTGTGAACGAAATTGACTGGGGAACAACAGATGCCCTTCTAAAAGCAGAATTTCCGATGTCGGTTAGTAATCCAAAAGCTACTTATGATTTAGGACTTGGCTTTATCAAAAGAGGAAATAATGAGAATAATGCTTATGAAACTTATGCTCAACAATGGGCAGATATTACAGACGACAACGGATATGGCATATCAATTATGAATGATTGCAAATATGGGTGGGATAAACCAAGTGACAATACATTGCGTCTCACGTTGTTGCATACTCCAAAAACAAGTGACAGATATACCTACCAATCCCGTCAGGATTTTGGACATCACACGTTTACATATTCTATTGTAGGACATGAAAATCAACTTCAAGAGGCTTCTATCCCTTCAAAATCAGAAGAACTGAACAACCCGCTGATGGCGTTTGAAACTCCCCGTCATAAAGGAATATTGGGTCGTGAGTTTTCGTTTGTAAAACTCAGCACTTCGCAAGTGGCTTTAAAAACCCTGAAGAAAGCACAGAACGATGATAGTTACATTCTGCGGTTCTATGAAACCCAGGGAAAAGAAGCCAAAAATGTTACCGTTGAATTTCCATCCGCGATTGTTTCGGCAGTAGAAACAAATGGAGTGGAACATGAGATTGGAAAAGCTACTTTTAGTGGAAATAAGTTGACTTTCTCAACAACAGCATTCTCTCCAAAAACATTTGCAGTAAAGTTAAAAGGGAATACAGTGAAGTCGCAGCCAATTCACAATACACCTGTTGAATTGCCTTATACCGATAATGCCTTTACCTACGACGCTTTCAACGAAGCGGGAGAGTTTGATAAAGATGGTTGCTCCTATGCAGCAGAGCTTATCGGCAAAGAGATTGTGAGTCAGGGAATTCCTTTCAGAATTGGAGAAATGGAAACTAAGAATGTTGTGAAATGCAAGAATAATATCATTGACATTCCTAATGACCTGAAATATAACAAAGTATATCTGTTGGCAGCCTCAACGGATGGTGATATTAAGGCTGATTTCAAATTCGGTAATACAGTTATCAAATGCGATATCCCTTATTACAGCGGTTTTTATGGCCAATGGGGACAAACCGGTTGTACAAAATCATTTGTTAAGAATGTGCCGTTAGCATATATTGGTAGTCATCGTCATAGTTCAAAGTATGGTAACGAAGCTTATACGTTCACATACATGTATCGTATTTGCCTTGAAATACCCGAAGGAGCTACACAGTTGCAACTTCCGGATGATAACCGGGTAGCTGTTTTTGCCGTCACTTTTTCCGACAATTATACCGATGATGTGAAAGCTGTTTCACCATTAATGTCAACCATACAGTGATAAATGATTTCAGTGGCTGATTCAACAGAGATATTGAATCAGTCATTGGAATGATTTCATTCATACAAATCCTATGAAGAAACAGATTTTGTCATTCATATTTCTCGTAACTATTGTGTCAACATCAGTATATGGAGTTTCTTCAAAGAAATACCAGCCCGTATTTCCTTTGGGTGAATTTTCACGTCCTTCGGGTATAAACCCCATTCTCTCTTTCGATCCTACTTCTGTTTTTTTCCGTCCGATGAAGAATGCCCTCATACGCAGGGAAGAAAGCGATGCTTTCAACCCTGGTGCAGTAGTAAAAAATGGCAAAGTATACATTTTTTATCGTACCGAAGACAATCCGGCTGTAGGACTTGGTAAAAGGACGTCAAGAGTTGCTTTGGCAGAGTCTTATGATGGTCGGTTCTTAGACAACTAGTCAAAATCAGCCAGTATACTGACAACCTTGAAAACGATCAATTAGTGATAAAGAAAGTGGATGGTAAATATTTTATGTATTAGGGCGAGTTTATTATTTACGGAGCTACATCCACCGACCTACTAAACTGGATGTCCGTTCTGGATGATAAAAACGAACTAAAAGTACTGATGGCATCTCGTAAGGGTTGTTTTGACAGCGACCTGACCGAGTGTGAACCTCCTGCCATCTGGACTAAGAAAGGAATTATACTGCTCTATAACGGAAAAAATAAAGCTGGTGAAGGCAATGTAAATTATGCCGTAAATACAATTAAAACAATAATATATTCCCTTTCCCGGAAGGGAGCTTGGGGAACTTTTAAAAATCACATGAGAAATACCCTTTTATTCTTCTTTTTTCTGTTTGCGACTCTTCTGCAAGCGCAAACATTCAGTTCCGACAACGAACATCTGAACGATGCCTATCGTTTGGCTGTAAATACGCTTGATATCAATACCCGTCGGGGAATTTTGGCTGCTGGTGGTGATTATGGTGGTGAATGGACACGCGACATTGCCATCAATTCATGGTTTGGGGCTAGCTTGTTACGTCCTCAAGTTGCTCAACGATCTTTGTGGAGCGTTACTTTAAATAAAGAAAGTATAGGTCATCAGTATTGGGATAAAATTATTTGGGTAATGGCAGCTTACAATCATTATCTGGTAACTGGAGATAAAGATTTTCTTCGTCAGGCTTATGTCTGTTCCGCCAATACCATGAAAGAGCTTGAAACTAGCGTTTTTGACCCGAAATACGGACTTTTTACAGGACCATCGGTGTTCAACGATGGTATTGCAGCTTACAATGAACCCATTTTTAATCCTCAGATTCCTTCCAGTGCTTCTGTTGACCATCTGAAGCCATTTACAGCAAAATGCCTGAGTACGAATTGCGTGTACTACGGAGCCTATAAAACGCTTATCGAAATACAGAAACAGCTACAGATAGACGTTAGTTTATCGGTGTCGATAACAGAAAAAGCAGAAGCTTTGAAGTCGAATATTTTGAAATACCTGTACAACCCTGAAAAAGGAACATTCAACTACCTGATTGATCAGAATGGAGGTATTGATCATTCACAGGAAGGATTAGGACTCTCGTTTGCTGTTCTTTTCGGTGTGGTGGATAAGGAACAGGCAGCCAACGCTATTGTCAATGCGGTAGTGTCCAGTTATGGAATTACGTCTATTTATCCCGATTTTCCAAGGTTCTCGAACCAGAAACCAGGTCGTCACAACAATATCATCTGGCCGATGGTCAATGGTTTCTTTGCGAAAGCGGCCGTTGCGGTTGGACAGTATAAAACTTTTGATCACGAACTGAATAGTCTTATTTCGTTGGCTTTAGACGAGGATAAGGGAAATTATGGCTTCTTTGAAATTTATAACCCTTATACCGGTAAGCCGGATGGTGGTTATCAGTTTGGCGAGAATGATCCGGAGCATCATTGGGTGTCGTGCCGCTTGCAGACTTGGTCGGCTACGGCTTTTATTAATATGGTTCATGCCGGATTACTGGGTTTTCGGTTTATGCCCGACGGCATTTTGTTTCAGCCCCATCTGCCCAATGGCATTCAGGTAGCAGAACTTTCGGGGGTACGTTACCGCAACGCAAGGTTGGATATTACTATAAAAGGCAAAGGTACACGTATCAAATCATTTAAACTGAACGGGAAACAACAGACAAAAGCTTTTGTGAGTTCATCGGCAAAAGGAAATGTGGCTGTCGTTGTTGAGTTAATATAGAATTGTTGTTAACTATCAATTAATTTTTTAAAAATATGAAACTTTCAAAAACCATCTTTTTTCTTTCAGTGTTTTTGGGCAGTACTTTTGTTCAAGCGCAAGGTAATCACGATTGGGCCAACTTTGGCAGATATGCTGAGGCAAATAAAACGGTAAAACAACCAGTTAAGGCTGTTTTTATGGGAAACTCTATAACTGAAGGTTGGGCAGGCGCCGATCCTGATTTCTTTACCGATAATAATTATATCGGCAGAGGTATTAGCGGACAGGTTACTTCTCAAATGCTGGTTCGTTTTCAGGCGGATGTTATTCAGTTGAAACCCAAAGCGGTGGTGATTTTAGCCGGAGTAAACGATATTGCGTTAAACAATGGCAATATTTCAGTAGAACACATATTTGAAAACATTGTATCAATGGCTGAATTGGCTAAACAACACAAAATTAAAGTGGTGCTATGTTCCGTATTGCCGGCTCATCATTTTCCTTGGCGTGGCGAAGTAGAATCGATTAATCAGATCAAAGAATTAAATGAAAAGATTAAAAACTACGCTCTTAAAAATAAAATTAACTATGCCGATTATTATACGGCTATGGTTGATGAGCGTCAAGGCTTAAACATAAAATATCAGCGGGACGAAGTGCATCCTAATCTGGAAGGATACAAGATGATGGAACAGGTAGTTCAGAAAGCTCTAAGTAAAATTCTTTGATAAAATCAGATATAGTTCGTTGTTTTTTTGATGTGATTATTTAATTTTGATTAGTAAAGAGGCTGTATTGAAAGTGGAATTTACGAAACTCTTTTGATACAGCCTCGTATTTAATATGGTACTAGACATTTTTCTCTCTCTTCCCCCTTTAGGGGGTTAGGGGGCTTTTAATACACTCTAATGAAAAAATTAAGTATTTTCTTCATTCTTCTTACTTTCAGTGTCTTTACTCAATGGAGCGTTGCAGCTAAGCCAAAGTCATTGAAGTTTAATCCGGACAGAACATTTAAAATTGTTCAGTTTACCGATACTCACATCTGTTACTCAAGGCTCGATAATTCCATGAAAACCATCGAAACAATGCGTTCCGTACTGGATTTGGAAAAGCCTGATTTAGTAATTTTTACCGGTGATAATGTGGTGGATTTGCCTTTGAAGGAAGGATTGCAGTTGCTTGTTGAACCCGTTGTGTCGCGTCATATACCCTACATAATTCTTTTTGGAAATCATGATACCGAACCTGGCATGAAAATCAGCAGGGAAGAGTTGGGGAAAATGACACGGGAACTTCCCGGTTACTACAATATCAGACCGGAAAAACACCTGAAGGGCGTAAACAACTATCTTGTCGAAGTGAAAAATGCAAATTCTCCAAAAACAGAAGCATTATTATACTGCATGGATAGTAATGATTATGACTCCATTGCTGGCAAAAGAGCTTATGCCGGTTTTAGTTCAGGTCAGGTTGAATGGTACAGAAAGATGAGTAAAAAGCAGACCGCCATAAACCGCTGTCAGCCTGTCCCGTCCCTGGCATTTTTTCATATTCCACTACTTGAATACGCTGATCTTAGCGATAAATCTACTTCCTTTATCGGCATGAATAAAGAAAAACCGTGTACTCCGGTAGTAAACACAGGCATGTTTGCAGCGATGGTAAATGGTGGTGATGTGATGGCGTGCTTTGCCGGACACGATCATGATAACGATTTTGTTTTCAACAAATTCGGAATTTACCTGGGTTATGGTCGGTTTACCGGAAGCAATAACACGTACACGCATTACGAAAATGGTGCCAGGGTGATTGTGCTGCAACAAGGACAGCGAAAGTTCAAATCCTGGGTTCGGTTAAAAGACGAAACCTTACTGAATGAGTTTACTTACCCCGGTGCCATTCCAATGTTGAATGCACCGACATTTTAAGTAAAAGTAAAAAAAGACCCATGACCAAAATGAAAAACAAGCTTTTATCTATCTTTCTGGTATCTTTAGCTAATTGTCTGTTTTTGAATTCAATTCAGGCAATGGGTAAAATCAATCACGTTATTGTGATTGGAGTTGATGCCATGTCGGTGGGAGGTATTATGCAGGCGAATACGCTGCATTTTCACGAATACATGAAAAATGGTGCTTATTCCTTACGCACGCGTAATGTGTTGCCTACCAGCAGTGCTCCCAACTGGGAAGCTATGCTGACAAGTTCCGGAGTGGCACTTACAGGTGTTACAGACAATGATTGGCGAATCGATAATTTCAACCTTCCGCCGGTGGTAACGACCGAAAATTCCCGATATCCCGATATTTTCTATATCCTGAAAAAAGCCGACCCAACATTAAAAACAGCCGCCATTTACCAATGGGAGGGCTTTGGAAACTTGTACGACCATCAGTTTGTCGATATTGATGCCACTTGTAAGGACGAAAGAGCTACTGCCGATAAAGTGATTGAAGTAATCAAAAAGGAAAAACCCAACTTTTTGTTTATTCATTTCGATCAATGCGACCATGCCGGACACGTATATGGGCACATGACTCCCAAGTATTTAAAATCTGTGGAGGAAGCCGATCAGTTGGCAGCTGAAATTGTCAACTCGACCAAAGAAGCCGGAATTTTTGACGAAACCTTATTTATTATTGTGGCCGATCACGGCGGAAAAGGAAAAGATCACGGGCACGAAACGCTTCAGGGCAACGAAGTTCCGTTTATTCTTTATGGCAAAAGCGTAAAAAAAGGCTATGAAATTCCTTCATTGGTACGGCTTTACGATGTGGCAGCCACTACCGCTTTTATCTTTCGTGCTGAGATGCCTCAGGCTTGGGAAGGTCGTCCTGTGGAATGTGCTTTCGAAGGTGCGGCTGAGCCTCAACACCTGATTGGTGCATTTATGGCTCCCTCGACGGCGATTCCCGTAATATCTCCTCATAAACCCAATGGCGAAACGGGTGGCCTTTTTGTTCGTAAAAAAGCCATGGTGACCATTGAAAGTGCGGGTACCGATGGTAAAATTCGTTATACTACCGATGGCAGTGTTCCCACAGCTCAATCCGAAACATATACGCATCCGTTAGAAATAACTTCTTCCGGCGTTGTAAAAGCAGCGTGGTTTGGTAACGATGGCAAAAAAAGCGACTGCTCAAAAGGCTATTTCAGGGTGGTAAAGCAAGTGTCTGATAATATGGGAGTAACGTTCAAACTTTACAAGGGAATTAATTTGTCCAAAGTACCTGATTTTTCCAGGTTAAAGTCTGTTTCGCAAGGCAAGTCATTAGAAATAAGTACTAATGAGATGGGGAATAAAATAGAAGAGAACACAGCACTTGTTTTTAAGGGGCTTATCAATATCGAAAAGGATGGATACTACACTTTCTCTACCTTATCCGATGATGGAAGCAAGCTCTATATTGATGACAAACAAATAGTGGATAACGATGGGGATCACGGTGTACAGGAGCGTCAAGGGTCGGTCGATCTGAATAAAGGGAAACATACGATACGAGTGGAGTATTTCAATGCCGGTGGAGGCTATTTCCTGAATTGTTTAATTACCGGACCCGGAATACCCCGGCAAATTATTAATCCGGAGATGTTGAAAAGTAATTGAAATGATTTCTAATGGGTTGCTTTAGAGAAGAATAGTATAAAACTGAGAAATAATGAAACGAGATAATTATTTGATATTGATATGTATTTGGGGAATGCTTATATTAATCATTTTCTTCCCTTTGAAAGGAGATATGACGACAAGATTTTCTACACTTCTCGTATTGAACGGATTACATGGGTACTTGTATTTAGATAAAAAACTCCAAAAAATAAATGCGTTAGTATCACTGCTTCTTATAATTGCAGTATTTATTTTAGGTTTTGGATTTAAATATTTTTCCTGTTAAATAGTAACTAATTGTCTGATTATGAAACGAGCATGAACACGAAAATTCACCAAAGTTGATGAATTGAAAATCAACGAGACAATTGAAAAGACAAACTCATTCGAGTTAAAATCCGACATGCGAGTTCCATATGACAACTAAAAAATAAATTATTTACACATGAAAATTAAAGCAACATTTCTTGTCTTTTTATTTAGCTTATTATCTCATTCTGCATTCGCAGGATGTAATTGTGATTCCTTAATTGCCGAGGTTTTTAATATCTTTAAATTAAAGCATAATTATGAGGCTTCTGTAATGTATCAACAAAAAAAAGAGACCTTGAGTCCGGATTTTATTAAATCCGCATTACACGTGGATTCTTTAAATAAAATTATTGTGGAAGAACCGGCAGTTTCCTTGAAAAAATATAAGGAGAAGATAATAAATACGAAATTAAATAAAAGAACATATGTAAACTGTATTGAAAGTGAGCTTGCCAATAAAAACAACTCTTTAAAGCCAGCATTAATATACGATTACATATTTCCCATGGACTCTTATATTCCAAAAGAGAGTATAATGAATAAACCGGATTTTCTTAAGATATTTAAGCATTTTATCTTTGATATGGATAATGATACGCTTCCACCTTTGAAAGAGGCGGTAGAATATTTAAAGAATAGCTGAATATTAAAGGGTTGCATTTGCAATCACAGCTACCGCGCGATTTTATCGCTTGGTGAAAAGACAAGGAATTTGCAGCGTAATGTATTGATGCAGTTGCGTTTCCATACAATAAAATCGTGCAGCAACCTTATGAAAACAACCAAATACAAACACTTTAAATTATTTAATTATGGAGCTAATATCTTACCATTTTATTTTCCCGATACTTATTGTTCTTTTTTATTTAACAATAATAGGAGTAGTATCTTATTTAATTTACACATGGGTAAACAAATTTATTTCTCTCAGGAAAGAGCAAAATGACTTATTGAGAGAAATAATAAAAAAGCTGGATAACAAATAAATCATGAAAAAACTTTTCTTTTTTTCTTTCCTGTTCCTGATTGCTGGAAACATTTTAGCACAAGAGCTTACGACAGTAAAAACATCTTACATCACAGGTGAAGCTATAAGCGTAAAGTTTAGTGGTTCTACTTCCGCAAAAGACTGGTTGGGAATTTTTCCTTTAACCGCAGTACCGGGTTCAATGAATAATATATGCCGTGTGTACACCAGTGGCACACAAAATGCAAGCAGCACGATTATTGAATCGGGCGAGGTTACCTTCAGTTCCGGTGTTTCTTCTCCAGGTGAGTATAAAATTTATTTATTGGCAAATGATGGTTACACACCCATCGATAGCGCAAAATTTACGGTTGTTCCTGTTATCTCCGGTCTTGTAGGCGATTGGCGGTTCGACAATCCAGCTAATCCGGTGGCAGCTACTGTGGGTAATCCCTTGGCGTTAGTCGGAACTCAAACGGCTGTGAGCGGCCCTGCAACTACCGATAGAGCTACCCGAATAGGCGTTGGCAGCCATTATGTATGTAATCATGGCATAGCCCCCAATAATGGAACTATGGTCAATTCATATACTTTTGTTTTCGATTTTAAAGTAGGTGATATCAGCATCTGGCATTCGTTATTGCAAACAATTCCGGAGAACAACGCCGATGCTGCTGTGTTTGTTAATAAAGTTGGAAATATTGGTGTAAGTACCACCGGATATACTACTCTGGCTATTAAACCAAATACCTGGAATCGTGCTGTAGTAGTGGTTGACAATGGGTATGAGTACTCAATTTATATAAATGGAGTAAAAGGTCTGAACGGTACTGTTCAGCCGACCGACGGTCGTTTTGCATTAAGACCCACCGCTTTACTACTTGGGGATGATGATAAGGAAGACAACGAGATAGATGTGGCACGGGTGATGTTATACAACAAAGCCCTGACTAAAAATGAAGCTATAAGTTTAGGCGGATACACACAGGAAGCATCGGCACCGAGACCGTTCAAAACACAACCTTACATTCAGAACGTTACGCCCACTTCGGCAACAATTCTTTGGGAAAGTGATTTTGGAGAAGTCGGTAAGGTGAATTATGGTACAACGGATGCATTAGGTAATACAGTTACCGCAACTGTAACTCCATCGGGTGTAAATACCTATATTCACAAAGCTGTTCTTCCTTCATTGCAGGAGAGTACGTCCTATTATTTCAGGGCTGCTATGAAGAATACTACCTCCAATGCGCTACAGACACTAAAAACGGTCACTACAGATACCAATGCCTCATTTAAGGTTGGTATTTGGGGTGATAGCCATAATTTCAATCCGTTTTCCAGTATGGCTTCATATCTGGTAAATACCCTGCGTCCCGATTTTTGCGTTACCACCGGCGATATTACTACCCACGACGGAAATAATTATTCTGATTTGCAAAATGTTTTTATTCCGGTTGTTTTAGGTATCATTGGCACAAAAGTGCCATTTTACGAAGGGTTTGGAAACCACGATGTAAGCAACGGTAGCTTGATACGAGGATTTGTGTCTCAACCTTCTGCATATAATTCAGATGCTTCGGCAGTGAGTGGCAGCTATGCCTATGTATATGGCAATTCGGTTTTTATCACCATTGATTGGAATCGTTATAGTACCGATTTGGCTCCCGGCGGATGGCTGGAAACTTTCCTGAAATCGGAAGTTTCAAGGAAAGCAACCTTTCGTTTTATTTTCATTCACTGTCCTCCCTTTATCGAACGCTGGCAGGGAGCCGAACAGGCGTTTATAAAAACCAATATCCCTTTGCTAAGCAAAAAATATGGTGTTAATGCCGTATTTAGCGGACATATGCACGGATACGAAAGAGGCGTACTTGATGATGTACAATATATCACTCAGGGTGGCGCAAGTTATATGGATATAAATGAAAGTGTTGGTCCGACGATTTATTCTCACATAATTGTTGGAACAAATAAATCCGGTAATCCTGCTAATTTTAATAACGGTTTGACTAATCACCTGTTGACGCTGGAAATTACTCCAACCACAGCAACGTCTAAGTTACATTATTTTGATGCTTCGGGTAATTATATGGGTGTAATCGAATCGGTACAAATGAGCCCACGCAACCTTACCGCAATTAATACTCCTGTCGATCCCGGAATTAATATCTATCCAAATCCAACTGATGGAATTATCCGGATCACGGGATGTGATAGGGCTGATCTTTCGGTATATAATTTACAGGGAATAAAAGTTTGTGAGAAAGCAAAAGTATCCTCGGATTCGGAGATTGATTTGTCTCTTTTGAGCAAAGGAGCTTATTTTATCAAGCTGAAAGTCGGACAACAGACTTGTACCCAAAAGATTATTATACGATAGTATTTAAATTTAACAAAATCACCTTCAGAGAAACTAATTATCAAACAACAATTAATGAATTACGAATGAAAAAAGCAATTTTATTATCCGCCGTCCTTTTTATCGCAGCTTCTGCTGTGTTTTCTCAAACCAAGCAAGAGTCTATCAGGGAACTCATCCATTTAACGCAGACCGATTCGATGATGGAAAAAGTGTATAAATCAATTATGCCGACGATAATGAAACAAATAAGCACGGAAATGAAAGATTCCTCCGCATTGGATATGACAAAAGAGCTTATGAACTCAATGATGCAGTCGGGTAAAGAAATATCTAAGAAAATTATGGATGAAGATGTTGCCGGAATTTATGAAAAGTATTATACCGAAAAGGAGATACAAGACCTGGTTACCTTTTATAAATCTTCAACAGGAAGAAAAGTGATTGAAAAGGCACCTGAAATGCAAGGTGAAATAATGACTATTGTGATGCAGAAAATGATGCCGGAAATCAGGAAAAATACCACTGAAATGGCTATTAAACTAAAAGAAGAATTGGAGAAACGAAATGCGGCTTTGAAAAAAGAGAAACACTAATATACTTCATGTTGATAGTTATTGTAGTAAATCAGGTGTAATTTTCAATATGATGGTTACCTTCGCAATGAGTCATTGAATAAAATACTGATCAAATAAAAATACGAAAAAAAGAATAACCATGAGATTAAAGATGAATTTATTATTGTTGGGCATTATGGCTTATAGCTCCTGTATGGGAAGCAATGTGAAATCACCGGTAGATTATGTAAATCCTTTAATTGGAAACATTAGTCATTTACTGGTGCCAACTTACCCAACTGTGCATCTGCCAAACAGTATGTTACGCGTTTATCCGGAACGAGCCGATTATACGTCGGATGTAATAAATGGATTACCTGTAGCTGTAACCAGTCATCGTGGCAGCTCTGCTTTTAATATCAGCCCCATTCAGGGAAACTCAGTTTCTAATTCTCGTGTTCAGGCTTATTCATACGATTTGGAAAAGATAACTCCCTATCGCTATTCTGTATTTCTGGACGAAGCTAACATTAACGTAAACTATGCACCTTCGTATCACTCCGGAATTTATGATTTTGGGTTTAATAAAGAAGACGACAACTATATTGTTGTAAACGTGGGAAACGGAAATCTGGAGAGTGATGGCAGAAGTATTTCTGGTTTTCAGGTAATTGATAACAGTATTTCTAAAATCTACTTATATCTCGAAACAGAACAAACTCCAACAAATGTTGGACGTTGGGGGAAAGATCAAATTAACTATCAGTTAAAGCAAAGTGGAAAAAATGGAGCTTTAGTACTGCGATTTAACAAAAATGACAAAATTGTTCGGTTGCGGTATGGGATTTCGTTTATTAGCGCCGAGCAAGCCAAAAGAAATTTGAACAAAGAAATAGCCGTTTACGATGTAGATAAAGTTGCTTTGGCAGGTCGTACGGTTTGGAATTCTACCCTGAATAAAATTCAAATTGAGGGAGGCACTGAGAATCAGAAAACTGTATTCTACACGTCTTTGTATCGCACGTACGAACGAATGATCAATATCAGCGAAGAGGGAAAGTACTTCAGTGCTTTCGACGGCAAAATACACGATGATGGCGGACATGCCTTTTTCACTGACGACTGGATATGGGATACTTATCGTGCCACTCATCCGTTACGGGTATTGATTGAGCCGGAAATGGAAGCGAATATGGTAAACTCTTACATCCGAATGGCTCAACAATCGCCACAAGGCTGGATGCCTACCTTTCCCGAAGTCACCGGTGATAGTCACCGGATGAATGGAAACCATGCCGTAGCTGTAATTCTGGATGCTTATTCAAAAGGATTGCGTGGTTTCGATCTGGAAGCTGCTTACAAAGCATGTAAAGGAGCATTGACCGAGAAGTCGTTACTTCCCTGGGTGAAAGTTCCAATCACAGAGCTTGATCAGTTTTATAATTCCAACGGATATTTTCCGGCATTGAAGCCCGGCGAGAAAGAAAATTGTGCTCAGGTTCATTCCTGGGAAAAACGCCAACCGGTAGCGGTAACTTTGGGCACTTGTTACGACGATTGGTGCTTATCGCAAATAGCCAAACAATTAAATAAAACCGACGATTATCAGTATTTCTTGAAACGTTCTTACAATTATCGGAACTTGTTTAATTCTGAAACTTCATTTTTTCATCCGAAAGATGCCGAGGGGAAGTTTATTCTACCGTTCGATTATCGGTTTTCAGGTGGACCCGGAGCCAGAGAGTACTACGACGAAAATAACGGTTGGACATTTCGTTGGGATGTACAACACAATGTTGCTGATCTGGTAAAGCTAATGGGCGGAGCCGATAGATTTGCCCGAAATTTGGATGCGACATTCCGGGAGTCTTTGGGAAAAAGTAAATACGATTTTTATTCCTCTTTGCCCGATCATACAGGCAATGTAGGTCAGTTTTCGATGGCCAATGAACCGTCGTTTCATATTCCGTATTTATACAATTATGCCGGTCAGCCATGGAAAACTCAAAAGCGAATTCGTCAACTGCTTCGTTATTGGTACCGTAACGATTTAATGGGAGTGCCCGGCGATGAAGATGGTGGTGGAATGACTGCTTTTGTGGTATTTTCTTCCATGGGATTTTATCCGGTTACTCCGGGTTCGATGTCATATAATATCGGAAGCCCTGTATTTAAAAATGTGAAGGTTCGGTTGGGCAATGGAAAGATATTTGAAATTGTTGCCAAAAATTGCTCTGAAGAAAATAAGTATATCCAATCGGCTATAATGAATGGCAAGGAATGGAATAAACCTTGGTTTAATCATTCGGATATTGCCAATGGCGGATCGTTGATATTAATTATGGGAGATAAAGCAAATAAAAACTGGGGAAGTAATTTAAAAGATGCACCGCCTTCTGCGACTCCCATTCAGTAGTTTTTTGTTTTAAAACAATTAAAGACGAGATTAATAATGGAAAAATAATTTTAAAAATATTCGCATTTATAATCATAATTGCAGCACTATTATTTGTGGCAGAAATTTTTGTTTTCCATGCTTCGTTTCGAAAATCGGTTGAGTCAGAGCTAAAGGAATATGATGGTTATAAAAGATAAAATAAAGAATACATGAAAACAAAATCGATCCTAACCTTATTAGCACTGATAGTTATTACAGCGGTTTCTCGTGCGCAAGAGTCAGAAGAAAACCCCGTTAAAAAGCTTTTTATAGATCAGTTATCTGTTTTTCCTCAAGAAAAGATCTATGTTCAAACCGATAAAGGCAGTTATTATCCCGGCGAAACCATTTGGATGCGGGTACATTTGGTAGATGCCATTTTTATGAAACAGGCAAATGCCAGCCGGTATGTATATGTTGAGTTGATAAATCCGGCTAAGCATCTTGTACAAAGAGTAAAATTACGACCTGATAGTACGGGTTGCTTTTACGGACAAATACCGTTGGATGAGGAGATAGGGGAGGGGGACTATCTGTTAAGGGCTTATACACGATTTATGCGAAACGTAGGGGAAGATTATTTCTTCTCCAAACAGCTTTATATTTCCAATCCGGTATCAGAAAAAGTGTCTGTTGATATTAACTATAAAGCTGAAGGTGATGGCGTTAATGCGGAACTGCTTTTTTCTGCAAAAGGAAGAAAGGAAAAACTTATGCCCGGGCAGTGCGTTGTTTATTTGGGGGGTACTGAGAAAGGGGATGCTAAAACAGTGACATTTAAAGAGAAAACAGGATCATGCTCTTTTACGGGAAAAGAAGTAAGTAAAGAGAGAGTGTTTTTGCTACAGACAGTGGTCGAGAACAGAATGTATAAACGGTATTTTAAAATTCCCGATATAGAAAAAACATTCGATGTTTCTTTCTTTCCCGAAGGTGGATATGCTCCCTCGTCGGCTAATACAACAATCGCATTTAAAGCCCTCAATACAGGTGGACGATCGGAAGAGGTTAAAGGGCAGGTTTTTGATGATCAACATTATTTGTGTGCCGAGTTTGAAAGTACTCATTTGGGGATGGGCAGTTTCAAGTTTTCCTATGAGCCCGGCAGAAAATATTATGCCGTATGCACCAACAAAGAGAAGGTTGTAAAGCGGTTTGATTTGCCCGAACCTTCGGACAGTGCTGTCTCTTTGAAAACAGTCTGGGTGGACGATAAACTGCTTGTCAGAGTATTGAAATCACCTGATTTTGTGTTGCCGTCACAAATGCAATTAATTGTTCACATGCGGGGAGTACCCATCTACGTGGAACCGTGGGATCAGAATAAAAGTTGTATTGGCTTCGAAAAAGATTTCTTCCCTGTCGGAATTGCTCATTTTTTATTGGTTGACAAAGACCGGAATATTCTGAGTGAACGTCTTGTGTTTTCTTCGCATGGCAATGCTCTGGCCAAAACTAATATCGAATTAGATAAAGAAAAGTACCAAACGCGAGACAAAATAAACTTGTCGGTACACCTTACGGATGAAAACAAAGCACCTTTGTCTGGAAATTTCTCCTTGGCAGTAGTGGATGCAAATGGAGCGAACATAGACAGCACTTCTAACATTATTTCTACCTTATTGCTTACATCAGAAATTAAGGGATATATAGAAGACCCGGCAAGCTACCTCAGGCAAGATAGTAAGGAATCGGAGGGTGCATTGGATGTTTTAATGATGACGCAAGGATGGCGAAGATACGATATTCCCAACCTTCTGAAGGGAAAACTAACGAAACCTTTACAATATCCGGTCGAATTAAGTGAAGAAATTTCCGGTAAGGCAGAAGGCCTTTTTTCCGGGCTGAAAGAGGGCGATATCAGTTTGCTCGCATTGAAAGACTCTGTAGAAGGAATGTTGCTTGCTAAAACGGATAACAAAGGAAGGTTTGTATTTAAAAATCTGGAATATTGCGATGGAACAAGGTATATAATACAGGCTACCTCCAATAGCAAATTAAAAAAGGCTTTTTTAGAAATGGATAGCACTGCCCGTTTCCCTTCGTTGGCTATTTCTGAAATAATTAGCCGAAAAGAACCGGCATTAGAAGATACGCTATTGTTGCCTTCGAACAAGAGATATTCGGTTCTTGATGGGATGAAAACCTATCATCTGGGCGAGGTGTTGGTAACTGCTAAGCGAAAAGTTGCGGCTGCCACCGAGTCGCCCTATTATTCGGTTACTTCATCCAAGGTGATCACGGCTAAAGATATTGAGGGTTGGCACGTAAGTTCTACGTATGAATTGCTGCGCAGATTAGCCGGTGTTACTGTTAACGGTAGTGATGTCCGGTACCGGGGCAATAAACCAATGGTGCTGTTGGACAATGTTCCCACCGAGGATTTTGATTATAGTATGCTGATGATAGATGATATTCAGGATATTTTTATAAATCAAGGTTCGACAATGGGAGCCCTTTTCGGAACGATGGGATCTAATGGAGCCATTGTTATTAATACTAAAAATGGATTTGTTCAAACCAAAATAACAAATCCGAATATAAAAGTAGTCAAGGCATTTGGTTATCAGCAAACTGTAAAGTTTTATTCTCCTGTTTATAGTACGGAACAGGAAAAAAACAGTAGTACGCCCGACTATCGAACTACCGTGCTTTGGAATCCTAATGTTCAGGTAGATAGTACAGGAACGGTTAATTTGTCGTTTTATGCAGCAGATATTCCAACAACTTATCGGGTTGTGTTGGAGGGTGTTAGTAGTCTTGGACATTTGATTTATTCGGCAGAAAAAGAGATATCCGTAGTGTCGGATAAATAAAAGAATTGAACGATATAGCAACAAATAATAAATTACGTAAATCAATTAATGATGTGAAATGATACGTTATAATAAAAGGAACTCAATTATTGGTTTTATTAATCTAAATATGTTGAATATAAAATGAATAGGATTTTTGAACCAACGAGGAGAGATAATTGTATAATTGTATCTTTATAGCACGAATCAACTAAATAAAAGAGGATGAAACAACTCAAATTCGTCATAATACTGACTTTGTATTTATGCATCGCAAATCAGGCAAAAACTCAGGTTGTCTATGAAAACAATGCATATCGTTGGCAATCAGACAAAATCACGCAAGGAAACTTCGTAGGTACAGCAGAGTCAACTACAAAAATCCATAGTAATTTTTCCAGTCCAAGTTCCAAAGACGATCAGATCAGCTATGTCTGGGCTAAGAAAAATGATATTTCTTCTTATCCTCAATATTCCGGTCCTACCCTGCTGGAGAATGCAATTTACAATATGGGACTCGATGAAATGGTGAATGCTGTAGAACCGGATTTGACTTTGCGTACTGGAATACTTTGGCCAGGTGTTTGGACTCGCGATGTTAGCTACAGTATCTTTTTGAGCATGTCTTACATGCAACCAACTGTATCCAAAAACAGTCTGTTACGCAAAGTAGATATGGTTGGTCGAATAATTCAAGATACCGGCACCGGAGGTTCGTGGCCTGTTTCCACCGATCGCGTTGTGTGGATTACGGCTGCATGGGAGTTGTACAAAGTAACTGGAGACTTTGATTGGATGAAAAGTATATATCCTGCCATAAAAAAATCCATGGAAACCGATTTGCAAACAGTTTATGATAAAGAAACCGGACTTGCTATGGGAGAGTCGTCGTTTATCGATTGGCGCGAACAAAGCTATCCGAAATGGATGCAACCGGCCGACATATTTAAATCGAAATGTTTGGGAACGAATGCCATTCATTATCAGGCTTTAAATATTTTAAGCAAAATGGCCAAAATGTTAAATAAGCAAGACGATTACCTGCGATATAGTCAGAAAGCTGAATCTTTAAAAGCTGCTATTAATAAGCATTTGTGGATGCCCGACAAAGGATATTACGCTCAATATATGTATGGACGCAATAGTAACATCTTGTCTCCACGCAGCGAAACATTAGGCGAGGCTCTTTGTATCCTGTTCGATATTGCATCGCCCGAACAACAGAAGCAAATTATTCAAAACATGCCGGTTCTTCCTTTTGGCCCAAGTATCTTTTATCCTCAGATTTCCGATATGTTCTCGTATCACAACAATGCTACATGGCCATTTGTAACTTCATATTGGATGTTGGCAGCAGCTAAAGTTGGTAACCAACAAGCTGTTGAACATGCATTAGGAAGTACATACAGAGCCGCAGCTTTGTTTGCCACTAACAAGGAAAATTTCGATGTCCAAAGCGGCGACTGGACTGGGACCCATACAAATTCAAGCAATATGCTATGGAGCCTTTCGGGCAATTTAAGTATTGTTTACCGTCTGTATTTCGGGATGAAATTTGAAGAAGATAAGTTGATATTTAACCCTTTTGTTCCCAAAGAATTAGCCGGAAAAAGAAATCTTACAGACTTCCCTTACCAAAAAGCAATGTTAAATATTAGTATGGAAGGTTTTGGCGACCGGATAGCAGTGTTTACCATCGATGGTAAGTCAGGCACTCCCGAAGTGCTATCCACTATGAGTGGAGAACATGATGTGAAAATTCTACTCACAAATAGTTTTGTAAACTCCGACAGTGTTATAAATCTGACAGATAACAAACATACTTTGTTGAATCCGGAGGCTAAAATTAACGAAGGCATTTTATCCTGGAGCCCAATAAATGGAGCATTATCATACACCGTGCTGAAAGATGGGATGGAATATAAAAAGCTGAAAAAGACATCGCTCAAACTAAAATCGACCGACGAAGGTGAATATCAGATTATTGCTACATGCAAAGACCCTGTGCTATCGTCTTTTGCCAGCGAACCTCTTGTTTGGCGGAAACAGAGCGAAACTATCTACAGTATTGACGAAACCAGGCTTGAAAAAAACGCAAACATAACCAAATCAGGCGAAAAAGTCAGTCCTACTTTTACTACAACAATTAAAGTGGTGATAGACGGTTTCTATGCTATCGATTGGTTATATGCCAACGGTAGTTCAACGGTACAGGACGAGAACAAATGCTGTATCCGGTCTCTGTTTATCGACGGAATATATGAGGGCGTTTCCATCTTTCCTCAAAGAGGTCGTAACGAATGGAAAAACTTAGGATGGAGTAATTCAATTCATGTAAATCTAAAAGCCGGCGAGCATCAGGTTCAGCTACAGTACAGACCTGAAAATGAAAATATGAATCGGGAGGTAAACGATGCTATTATTCATAAACTAAGAGTAACATTGATTAAATAATGCTTCATATTGAGATAGTCAATGAATATTAAAATAATGTAAGTTCGACATAAGCAATAGTCCGCTAGGACTTAAATATCAATAGAAAGCGTGTATTTGTTTTGATTAGTTTCCCGTAAGGAATTGATATATTTATCCTCTAACGGGGAATCTAATTTATTTAATAACCTATTTCTATGGATATTAATTCCCTATGGGAATACAGACTATTTTATTTGAATTGGTTAAATGAATTTTTATATCGAACTAACGTTAAAATAAATTGACCGGATCAGATATTTTGATTCGGTCAATTTACTTATTTCAGTGAGTAGAAGATTAAATATGGTTTGCTTCCTGAATCAGGGTTTCCACGCTTTTCGGATAAGTTTGTCCCATCGAGTTGCGATATTCAGCCGCAAATAATGCGTATGTTTTATATAGTTTTTCGTACTCATTGAGACGACTATGCGAATAAACACTGTAAGCCAGGGCAGGTTCGTACAAAGGATCCAGTTTTAGCAGAACTGAACAGATGCGCAGTACTTGTTTATATTCATTGTTTTTGTAAAGTGTTGGCAATTCCTGAGGTAAAACAGAAAAAATAAGATCCTCAGTTTGTTGTTTATACTTGTCGAAGAATTCCTGTTTGGTGCATTCCAGCAATTGACCGCGTTCCAGAATGCGAAGCATTTCTTCGCTGTCATGAGAATTTAAGTCAAGCAAAACTTTCAGGTGGCAATAGTCGCAATAGCAAGGCTCTGTGATAATAATTCTGAAAAACCCTTTATCGTAAATAAGTTCCACTCCGTCAATTTCTGCCAGCGCTTTTCGTAGATTACTGATAGTTACGCCCTTCAGATTTTTTGCTTTCTTTTCCATCTTTTCCGGCCAGAAAAGACTATTCAGCAACGTGGAACTCACACCATCCGAATCGCTGTTCAGAAGAATGTATAAAAAAATCTGCTTTAATTTGTTGCTAAACATATAAGTAATGTCTCTTCCCAACCTTCCGTACACCGTGAAAATGCCATAAACGTATATCCTGTTTATTTCAGAAGTTGCGGACTGATCTTTCTTTGCTACGTCAGTTATATCCGGAGTTTTGATATGTGTTGATACTGTCGTAGGTTTTATTTGAACGGGAACCTGAGCTGCTTTTAATTCTGTCTTATCTTTTCTTTGCTTTTTTCTCAAGTAGAAGAAAAGTATAAAACCGGCACTTAGTACCAGAAGTAAAATAATTAAAAGAATAAGTAGCGAATTGGATTTAGGCACTGAATAAAGCTGAATGGCTGTTTTATCAACAGGTGGAGCCGATAAGGTAAATACGTGTGCATTTACACTATGGGCAAAATCATCAAACTCCTGAGTAACACAGTAAAACTCCTGTAAGGCAGCGTTATAGTAAAGAGAAACATTTGATGCTATTGATTTTGAGATATACGGTATCGAGTCGCCTAATAACTGCGAAGTTCCGTCGGCAACAGAAATTCGGTGAAGTTGCAGATGAGTTATTTCATTGTACTCGGGGTATCGGATTACATACAGGTATTTTTCATCGTCCGATAGAATCATACGCTCACTCGAAACTAACTTTGTGTTCGATGGATTGCCCCAGCATTTTTTTATCGTGTGGTTTACTAAATTCACCCGATAAAGGTCATTGTAGTAGTTATGTCCAACAGTCTGATCGCCGCTATCATTTCCCACTCCTCCGTAAATATACAGAATGTCACCTTTTTTGGTGGAAGTAATTGAAGAGAAAAACCGGGGTGAAATTCTGTCGCCTTTAAAAGTCAATGTATCCCAGCGATCTGTTGCTGCATTGTAAGCCAGGAAATTATTGCTGTAACGTTTGTTCCCGAAACCACCAAATACAAGATACTGACGGTCTTTGGTCAGCAATCCGTTGTGATGATGTAACTGAACCGGAGAAAAGGCTCTCCCTGCGGCTTCCCAGGTGCGTGTCGGAATATCTAAAACCGCCATTGTGATATCACCGGCAGGAAGGTTATTTATTTCGTAAGCGCATATTTTATTGGACGATTCATCTATATAATTTGTTCCTAATAAGAGTTTAACAGGGAGTTTATTTGCGTATGGTTCGCCCGACAACAGGTTTGAACCGGATCTGAATCTGAATAGCGAATCCTGATTTATAAAAAAGATGCATTGCTCCTTTTCATTGAATTTCGAACCCATAATCGATTTCGATGGGATGGTAAGGGCTTGTTTCCAATGATAAGACTCATTGATCAGCCAGTAAGGATGAATTACCCTGCCACGAACTTTTCCGTTGGTATCATGTACTGCTTCACCGGTACTCTCATTCAGCAAAAACCGGAACGAGTTCTTTGCTCCCGATATTTTCAAATTCCGGATGGCAAACGGAGTTACGTCCACCAGGTTTTCTCTTCTTCCAAATACCAGAAGTGGCTGAAACTTTTCTGATATATTTAATTTTCTCTTGCTGTTGTTTGTTATGTTATTGATTGACAGAGAGCTTTGTCCGGTAGTTAAATCAATGTGAAGTCGAACGGGAAGCCATTTTGATTTAATCGATTCGTTGACAACGTTCATCGAAATTAAATTGGCTTTTCCTTCAATGTTGAATTTAAATGCGCTTGATAATTTGTCGGTATTAGTATATGTAAAACTGTATGCGGTATTGTTTTGATTATCAATTATATGGAGTAAGTAGCCAAAACTGCCAAACTCTTGTATTTTTAATTCGAAGTCCAGGTCAATATATTGTGAGAAGGCAGGAGAGGAGCCTTCTTCAAAAACAAAGAATGAAGTGCGGTCTTCTATGGATGCTTTGATCCCGTAAAATTTCAACCCTTGTGCTTGTATCTGTCCACAAACAAATCCAATAATAATCAAAAGGAAACATAGCCTCGAATTAATCTTTTTTGTCATAACATGGAATTTGCGCTAAGTTTTTTTGCAAAGATAAACTAAAATACTATAAATGCTCACAGAGTTAAATGAGAATTCTTTCCTTTACCGAACAGAAATTTGTAATCGGGCAACTACTTTATACGTGATTCAAAAAACAGATTGGATCATTAAAAGCAATGATATACAGTGATATAAATAGGAAAAGTTACAGGGTTTACTGTCTTAGTACCGGTTGGGTTCGCAGACTGACAATCATAATTTTACAGCAAAATTGAATGGTTTTTTTCTTTTTAAGATACCTGACAAAATAACACGAACAAAAAATGTAGTATCTTTGAATGCTTTTTTAAAACTTTAGCTGTACTGTGTTAAATCAGGGAGTAATGTTGGGCTTGAACTGAAATGAATGAATTAAAAATAACGATGAATTATGTCAAAATACAAAAATGTAACAACAATAATATTTGATCTTGGGGGTGTTATTATTGATCTGGACTGGAATTTGTGTATTCATAACTTTGAAAATCTGGGAATTTCCAATATGCGAAATCTGGTGAGTACCACGCTTCAGAAGGGGTTTGTACTCGATTATGAGCTGGGAATGATTACTGACGGAGAATTCAGGGATGAAATCAGAAAAAACGCTTCGGGAGAAGTTGCAGACCAGCAAATTGATCACGCCTGGACTTCATTGCTGGTGGGAATTCCGGAAGAAAAGCTGAATTTACTGTCGGAACTAAAGAAAAAATACAAAATCCTGATGCTGAGCAATACAAATAATTTATCTTTCCGCTATTCCGAAAAAATGTTTGAAGTAAACGGGAAAAACGTTACCGATTTTTTTGATAAATGCTATCTGTCATACGAGATGAAACTGGCAAAACCGAAACCCGAAATTTTCGAAGCTCTGCTTGCCGATGCTGGGGTAAAGGCTGAAGAGTGTCTGTTTCTGGATGATGGCATTCACAATATCGAAACTGCCCGTAAACTCGGGATGCAGACCTGGCTGGTGGAACCTTACACACCGCTGAATTTAAATGATTTCTAAAAAAAAATAATGCCGGTATTTATTGAATATGTATATCTTCAGGTACAATGATACAATTCCGTGGGACAACTGTGTTGCCACTGTCGGTTTTTTCGACGGAGTGCATGCCGGTCACCGGTATCTGCTTCAGTCGGTTCGGGATATTGCACGCGATGAACATAAAATCTCGGTGGTAATCACCTTCGATATTCACCCGCGCAAAGTCCTTCATGCCGATTTTCAGCCCAAGCTGCTCACTACTCTGGAGGAAAAAATCAGTGTCCTTTCCGAAACCGGTATTGATGCCTGTGTGGTCCTGAACTTCACTAAAGACTTGTCTCAACTTTCAGCTTTCAGTTTCCTGAAGGATGTACTCCTCGATAAACTGAAAGTCAGCACCCTGCTGGTTGGCCACGATCACCGGTTCGGACATAACCGGGAACAGGGTTTCGATGAATACCGCGCTTTTGGAGCCACGCTGGGCATGAATGTGATTCAGGTGGAAAAATACACGACCGATGAAGCGCATCACATCAGCAGTTCGGAGGTCAGGCATGCGCTTGAACGGGGAGAAATAGCACAGGCCAATAAATTGCTCACTTATCCGTTTATCCTCACAGGCAGAGTGAAAAGTGGCTTTCAGGTCGGACGGAAAATCGGCTTTCCCACGGCTAATCTCACGCCATCCGATAAGGGAAAAATTATTCCGGCAACAGGAGTGTATGCCGTGCGGGTAAAATGGGATAATCACACATTCCACGGAATGATGAATATCGGCTATCGTCCCACCATGGGGCATTTCGATGAAAAATCGCTGGAGGTACATATTATAGATTTTGAGGGAGATGTGTACGACCGGAATCTGAAGATTGAGTTTATTGCTAAAATTCGGGATGAAATGAAATTCAGCAGCGTGGATGAACTCATCATTCAGCTGGAAAAAGATAAGGACACAGTTATCACTATGGATTATTGATGGAAATGTATAAAAAAATTATTGATAATAAGGTGTTTAAGTGTTTGTATTAAAAAATAAATGTATCTTTACGGCATAAAAATAAATTTTAAAAATAACATAACAATGAAAAAACTATTATTTGCCATGATGATTGGAACAGTAGTTATGGCTTGTACTTCAAAAACGGACAATCCATTTTTCAAAAGCTACGAAAATGAGTATGGTGCACCGCCATTCGACAAAATTAAAACGGAGCATTATATGCCCGCATTTTCCGAAGGTATCAAACAGCATCAGGCTGAAATTGACAGTATTGCCAACAATACGGAGAAACCCACCTTCGCAAATACCATCGAAAAAATGGATTTTAGCGGAGTGCTTTTAAAGAAAGTATCATCTGCATTTTTCAATGTGCAGTCGGCAGATACCAACGACGATCTGGACTCCATCGCCCAGGAAATTACACCTGTTCTCACAGAACATAACGATAATATCTACCTGAACGACAAACTTTTTCAGCGTGTGAAAAAACTCTACGCTAACCGGGCTAATCTGGGTCTTACCCCAGAACAAAACCGCTTGCTGGAGAAATATTACAAGAATTTTATCCGCAGCGGAGCAGCGTTGAATGATACTCAGAAATCTCAATTACGCGAAATAAACAAAGAGCTTAGCTCAGCCGAACTAACCTTCGCGCAGAATGTGCTGGCGGAAACCAATGCATATAAAAAGTTTGTAAGTAATAAGGATGAATTGAAAGGATTGCCGGAAGGCGTTATTCAGGCAGCAGCCGAAAGTGCAAAAGAAGCAGGTAAGGAAGGTCAGTGGTTGTTCACTACTCAGAAGTCAAGTTTTATTCCGGTATTGCAATATGCCGAAAACCGCGAATTACGCAAAGAATTGCTGATGGCTTACACCACCCGTTGCAACCACGATAACGCCAACGATAACAAAAAAGTAATCAACACGGTAATGAAACTGCGTGTGAAAAAAGCGCAGTTACTTGGATTTGAAACGCCTGCAGCTTTTATTCTCGATAATACAATGGCCAAAACGCCCGAAGCTGTTTATACTTTCCTCAAAACAATCTGGACACCCGCTGTAGCAAAAGCCAAAGTAGAAGCATCCGAATTGCAGAAATTAATGGATGCCGAAAATAAGGGAGAAAAACTCGAAGCATGGGACTGGTGGTATTATACCGAAAAACTGCGTAAACAGAAATTTGACCTCAACGAAGAAGAACTGAAACCTTACTTCAAACTCGAAAATGTTCGTGAAGGAGTTTTTGGACTTGCCACAAAACTTTACGGACTGAAATTTGAAAAACTTACCGGTATGCCCGTTTACAATAAGGATGTGGAAACATTCAAGGTACTGGATGCCGACGGATCGTTGATTGGTATTCTTTATACCGACTATTTCCCACGTGCAGGTAAAGCTGCCGGCGCATGGATGAATAATATTTCCGAACAATACATCAAGGACGGCGTTAATCATCGGCCGATTATTGTAAATGTTGGAAACTTCACGAAACCTACTTCAGATAAACCTTCGCTGCTCACGATGGACGAAGTGGAAACCATGTTCCACGAATTTGGTCATGCACTCCACGGATTGCTGGCGCAGTCAACCTATCCGGGATTGTCGGGAACAAATGTAGTACGCGATTTTGTGGAACTGCCCTCGCAAATCATGGAAAACTGGTGTTGGGAACCTGAAGTGATGAAAACCTATGCTAAACATTATAAGACCGGTGAACTGATGCCGGAGGCGCTGATGGAAAAAATTCGTAAAGCCGGAACATTCAATCAGGGATTCATTAATACTGAATTGCTGGCTGCTTCGCTGCTTGATATGGACTATCATACGCTGAAAGATACGGCAGCTATCAATGTTAACCAGTTTGAAGCTAACACGATGAAACGTATCGGCATGATACCTGAAATCATCGTGCGTTACCGGAGTACGTACTTCAAACATATTTTCGAAGGCGGTTATTCTGCCGGATATTACAGCTATACTTGGGCCGCCGTTCTCGATGCCGACGCTTATCAGGCATTCAAGGAAACGGGCGATATCTTCAACAAGGATGTGGCAACTAAATTCCGCAAAAATATCCTGGAAAAAGGTGATTCTGACGAACCTATGAAACTATATAAAATGTTCCGCGGAGCCGATCCTAATCCCGATGCATTACTTATAAAACGGGGACTGAAATAACAAGATACCTGATATAAAATAAAAACAAGAGACAGATTAATTTTCTGTCTCTTGTTTTTATTTTATATCTGTCATTATTCTTTGCAGAAAAAGCGTAATTTTGCACAACAGAATACTAAATGCATGAAATTAAGTCTTCAAAAGATTATAGCTCCCTCATTTGCTGTTACCGCGCTCACTTATACGGTGAGTTTTGGTCTGTGGATTGCCATGTTTTTTTTGTACAGATATCCCAATCCTATGCCTGGTATTGCAGGAGCTGTCGCTGAGAATTTTCTTTCATCGGGATCAATTCTGGCATATCTGATCACTTTTGCCGTTACCGTATTGAATTC
>Ga0316603_10000108_pt1 | contig 59227 bp, 52 predicted proteins | sample OWC_soil_day10_n_FD_207649 | JGI IMG/M metagenome (GOLD analysis project Ga0316603, IMG submission 207649) | Wetland soil microbial communities from Old Woman Creek delta, Ohio, United States - OWC_soil_day10_noCT | ecosystem: Environmental > Terrestrial > Soil > Wetlands | place: USA: Ohio... | reverse complement strand
TAATGCGTTCTATGCGGAATACCTGGGCGATCACACCAGGCATCCTTTGATGGACTGGCTGGTGTTCGAGGTCGTCGGCGTGTTCGCCGGCGGATTTCTGTCCGGCATCCTCGCGGGACGCGTGCGCATGGGCATTGAACGCGGCCCCTCCACCACCAACCGGATGCGCCTGATGTACGCCTTTGCCGGAGGCGGCCTCATGGGGATTGGCGCCAAATTCGCCCGCGGATGCACCTCAGGCCAGGCCATGACCGGCGGCGCATTGCTGAATGTCGGCAGCTGGGCATTCATGATGTGCGTGTTCGCTGGCGCGTACGCCGTTGCATATTTTGTGAGGAGACAATGGCAATGAACGCACCCTTCTTCAAATTCGGCCTCTTCGGCGACAACGTAAGTCTGATCGTCGCCTTCCTCATCGGCATAGGATTCGGTTTTTTCCTTGAACGTGCCGGTTTCGGAAGTGCTAGGAAACTCACGGCTCAATTTTATCTGACGGATCTCACTGTCTTCAAAGTCATGTTCACCGCGATCATCACAGCCATGCTCGGGCTCTTCTATCTCGGATGGATGGGTCTCGTGGACCTCTCCCTGGTCTACCTGACCCCGACACATCTTGTCCCGCAGATCGTCGGCGGATTTCTGCTGGGTGCCGGCTTTGTGGTGGGTGGCTATTGTCCGGGAACGGCTTGCGTGGCCGCATCAACAGGCAAGATGGATGCGCTGATCAACCTCCTGGGGATTATTCTGGGTATCGTCGTGTTCGGTGAACTCTTCCCATGGGTCGAAGGATTCTATTATGCGACGCCGATGGGACAGGTTACCCTGCCGCAGCTGTTGAATCTATCCTACGGACTCGTAGTCTTCTTAGTGGCGCTCATGGCAATCGGCGCATTTGCCGGCGCAACCTGGGTGGAGAAACGTATGGCCGCACGGAAGGGAGGACAGCCATCATGAAACTCTCCCTTGCCAGGCTAACCGCGACGCAGAAAAGCGGGCTGGCGGTGGCTCTTCTCGGCCTCGTTGCGGCGTTCGCCGGCAGTCCCTATCGGGGACCCGTCTACACGGTCGACGCTCAGGAACTGGCCAGGGTCGTGGAAACCACCGTTGACCACGTCACCGCCGAGGACGTAGCAGACTGGATCATCCAGGGCAGGACAGACTTCCGGCTGATTGACCTGCGCACTGAAGGCGAATTCGCCGAGTATCACATCCCTGGTGCTGAGCGAGTCCCGCTCACGGCACTTGCGGGGTACGGACTCCAGAAGAACGAGACGATCGTCATCTATTCTGATGGCGGCATTCATTCAGCCCAGGCCTGGTTCCTTCTGACGACGCAGGGGTACAAGGGTGCAACAATGCTCTTTGGCGGACTCGAAGCATGGAAAGACAACGTCCTGTTCCCAAGACCTGCCGAAAACCCGACTCCCGCACAATCGGTCCAGTTTGCCAAGATGAAAGAGGTCAGCAAGTTCTTCGGAGGGACACCACAGATGGACTCAACGGCAGCAGTAACAGCCCCCTCCTTCACGATGCCGAAGCTCGAGACGCCGCAGGGAGGCGCGGCCGCTCGCGGCACTTCACCGGTCAAAAAGAAGAAAGAAGGATGCTAATGCCTACGATAGGATTCCCCGTTGCGATGGCAGCGCTAAGCTGGATCGATGATCTTGAAGCTGCCCGGCCGCGACGAAAGCGTGCACGGCGCACGTGACACTGATGCACTCCCGGATCAGCGGCGCAGTTCTGGCCGGAGGACAGAGCCGCCGGATGGGCCAGGACAAGGCATTGCTCCGGTTGCACGGCATCACGCTCCTTGAGCGGAGCATTCGCACATTGCAGCCCGTCGTGAACCGGATTGTTGTGGCGGGCGGTCTGGACGGCCGTTATACCGTCCCCGGCATTACAACCATCGGGGATCCCATTCCCGGGTGCGGTCCGCTGGGGGGAATCCTGGCCGCATTGGAGGAGTCTTCCGCCGATGCGGTTTGCATCCTGGCATGCGACCTCCCCTTTGTTACCACGGATCTCCTCCGTTTGCTCGCCACTACGGAACCTGCGGTGCCCCTTGTTGTTCCACGGACAGGAGACGATCTGCAACCGTTGTGCGGACGCTATGCTGTTTCTTTGAAAGCGGCTTTGCGCCAGTATCTGTTGCAGGGAGGAAGAACCGTCATGGACTTCGTCGCAACGCAACGGCATGCATGCACATCGCTCGGCCCTGATCATCCTGTGTATCACCCGCATCTTCTTGCCAATCTGAACACAGATGAAGACCTGCGGAATGCGGAAGAGTACTGTGCATCTGAATCGATTTTCCCATGACCGTTCCGGATACTTCTGCTGTGCATCCCTCTTCCCTGTCACTTCGCTGGCAGCGTGCCGCGATGCTGGGAAGTCTCTGGGCAGCCAATGAAATCGTCCTGGGAAGCTTTCTGCACAATCTGAGCATCCCGTTCGCCGGGACAGTACTCGCCGCAATCGGTGTAACGTTGCTTGTTGCGGGCCACCGTCTCTGGAATGACCCGGGTGTACTCTGGCGCGCAGGCGTGATCTGCTCCCTCATGAAGTCCATTTCCCCAAGCGCAGTGATCCTCGGGCCGATGGTCGGCATTCTTGCCGAGGCCGGTCTTGTGTATGTCAGTGTCGTGGTTTTCCGCGGCCTGTTGATCGGATCCCTCATCGGCGGAGCGCTTGCCACCGTCACTCCCATCCTGCAGAAAATCATAAGCATCCTCGTTACCTACGGCATGGATGCGGCACGGATGTACACCACTCTGTTTACGGTCTTCTCAGACAGGTTGCGGTTCCAGGCAGTGGATGCGGAAGGGGCGCTGTTCATCCTGGTGGCCGCACAGGCAATTCCGGGAGCTCTTGCCGCAATGCTGGGCATCGCCATTGCCCGCGGCGTGAACCGTGCCGCTCCCCCGCGTCTTGAGGCAGCGTCTGCAAGCGGCAACGGCGAACAGATCTTCCCCGCGGGTTCACAGCAGTATTCACTGACCGCACTCTGTGCTCACGGGTTTCTGATACCGACCGGACTTGCCTTTCTTCCGTTGCTGCCACCGCTGCTCACCCTCATCCCCGTAGCACTTTACCTGCTCCTTGTCCTGTATTGGTATCCCGGGCTTCGCCGGAAATTCGCACGTTCACGGCTCTGGCTTGAATTCGGTGCAGTGGCAATACTCGCCGGCATACTGCTCGGCATCCTCGCACCCGGAGGCAAAGGCACATGGTGGACCGGCCTGCAGAGCGGGATCGTCATGACCGCGCGCGCCACACTTGTCGTGACAGCATTCAGCGCACTCAGCATTGAACTTCGCAGCCCTGTTGTGATCAACTGGTTTCTCCGGCGCGGACTCGGAAGCGTATCAGCAGCGCTCAGCGCGGCATTCCGCGCACTGCCCGTCATGATCGATTCGCTCAACCAGCAGCGCCACAACATGCGCCATCCTCTCCGCGCGTTTAGCGAAATGCTCGCAACCATGCTTGCACAACTCCAGGAGGATTCCCGCAATCATGGCCAGCCTGCGGTGTATCTGCTGACCGGATCACAGGGGGAGGGCAAGACAACGGTGCTCGAACAGGCAATCACCCGCATCCGCAACGAGGGTGTCGCCGTCGCCGGAATACTTTCCCGCGTCCGGTATGCGGACGGCGAGCGCATCGGCTATGACGTCGAGGATGTGTCGACGGGAGAGCGAGCCGTGCTCTGCCGGAGAGATCATGACGCAGAAGCCCGCAGAAACCATGATGCGGTAGCCCGCAGGAATCATGACGCAGGAGCCCGAAGAGACCATGCTGCAGGCGTGCCATCAGTCGGCCCGTTTGTGTTTCATCGGGAAGGACTCTCACTGGGCGCAAAGGCACTCGCAGCCCTATCGGAGCATCCGGTCTCTGTGATCGTTGTGGATGAAGTGGGACCACTGGAGTTGCGCGGAGAAGGATGGGCGGCGCCGGTACGGAGTCTCCTGAATTCGGCCCCTCGCACCATCCTCCTTGTCGTGCGGCCGGCACTGGTAGAACAGATTCAACAGGAGTGGAGATTTGTCGCGCGGAACGTGTGGGATGTTTCTCAAACGAGTGACACAGAGATTGCTCGCGTGCTCACAGGCGCAGCGCACTCGCCTGAGGGTCCGCTATCGTGAAAACCGGGCCACCGGCTATGCCGCGGGCAATCTCCTCCGTGCACTCAATCCGCATTCAGATCGAATTGGCAGCTTCTCACTGCAAGCCGGTTTCTCACAAACCCTCTGTGTTAGCAGAAGTCGGCGCTTTTGTGTACTATACCGTCGAGAGGGTTCGCCAATGGCGCACCCGGTATCCGTCTGAAACCGGCATCTCATTCCAAAGGATCTGATTCCGTACCATCATGACGGGATCCCCTGCCCCCTTCTACCGGCTTGCTGCATCTTATGGATGAAGAACTCTGTCAGATCCTGAAAAAAAGGTCCATAAATGGCGTCCAAACACGCAATTGTTAAGCAGATCGGCGATGGTGTGACATTCATGGCGAAGGGAGATTCCGGGCACTGGGTTTCCATGGACGGTCCTCAAGATTTCGGAGGCAGCAACGCCGCTTCCCGTCCCAAGGAGCTTCTCCTCTTCGCTCTTGGCGGATGCACCGGAAGTGATGTTGCCGCAATTCTGAGAAAGAAACGGGTTCCCCTTCAGGGATTCGAGATGCAGATCAAAGCGACACAGGCGGAGGAGCATCCTCAGGTCTACACGGATATTCATATCGAATACGTTTTCTACGGCGAGGGCGTCAACCCGGCCGATATCGAACGCGCGATCGAGCTTTCCACAACAAAGTATTGTTCCGTATCCGCGATGCTCAGGGCAAGCGTGACACTCACACATTCCTATCGCATCGAACAGCCGGCACTAGCTGGATAGCCCGCCGGCACGATGTCATACCATGGCCGACTCGCCTCACTTCTCCATACTCCTTGTCGATGATGAGCCCGCCCAGCGCACGGTTCTCGCCGGGTATCTCCGGAAGAAGCATCACGCGATCCGCGAGGCGGGATCCGTGGCAGAGGCCCTGAAGCGGATCACTCAGGAGCCGGCGGACATCATCCTCAGCGACTTCAAAATGCCCGACCGGACCGGCCTGGATCTGCTTCGCGAGGTGCAAAAGCAGCAACCGGAAACCACCGTCATCATCATGACCGCCTTCGGCACGATTGAGGATGCAGTGCAGACAATGCGGGAGGGCGCGTACGATTATCTCACGAAGCCGGTCGACCTTGAAGAGCTTGACCTGTTGATCCAGAGGGTCGGTGAACGGCAGCGCCTTCTGTCGGAGAACAGACTGCTCCGCGAGCAACTGGTTGAGCGCTATTCCTTCGCCGGCATTGTGTCACAATCCACGAGCATGGAGGCGGTTCTCAACACTGCAGGCCGTGTAGCACACTCAAGGGCCTCAGTGCTGATCCGCGGAGAAAGCGGCACAGGCAAAGAACTGATCGCCAGAGCCATCCACTTTCACAGTCCGCGCAAGTCGCAGCCGTTTGTTGCAGTGAACTGTGCCGCGCTGAATGAGAATCTGCTCGAGAGCGAACTGTTCGGACACGAGAAGGGTGCGTTTACGGGGGCGGACCGTCAACGCCGCGGGAGATTCGAGACCGCAGATGGCGGCACACTGTTCCTGGATGAAGTGGGCGATATTCCTCCGGGGATGCAGGTGAAACTTCTCCGCGTCCTTCAGGAGCAATCATTTGAACGTGTCGGCGGCACCACGCCACTGCACGTCGACGTCAGGATCATCGCCGCCACAAACCGGAATCTCGAGGACTTGATCCGGCAGGGATCATTCAGGGAGGACCTGTACTACCGGTTGAACGTCATCACCATTGACATCCCTCCCCTGCGGGAACGGCGCGAGGATATTCCACCACTCCTCCAGCATTTCGTGGAACGCTTCAGCAAAGAGAACCAACGGGAAACTCCTTCCTTCTCCCGCGAAGCCTGGGAGATGCTGCTGCGTTATAGCTGGCCCGGTAACGTGCGCGAACTGGAGAACATTGTCCATCGTGCGGTGATCCTGGCGCGCGGTGATGTGCTGACAACAGACGACCTTCCCCCGGTCATGAAGGCCCTTCCAAGAGAAGCATCTGCGGGGGCCCGCAATGCTATTGCCGATTTGCCCGGACAGGTTGAGCGGCTTGAAAAGGAGCTTGTCCTCGAGGCCCTCCGGCTCCAGGACGGCAACCAGTCGAGGGCTGCAGCACAGCTCGGCATTTCCGAACGCAACTTCCGCTACCGGCTGAAGAAATGGGGGCTGAAATGAGTGCCACTGCGGAGCATCAGGAACAATAACGATGACGATGCATGCACTCGGTCTGGCGGTCCTGATAATCAGAACAACAGGGATTCTTGCACCCATGCAGCAGACACCACCCGCAATCATTACGCCGGCAGAAGTGCAGACGCTCATGGAGGGCGACAGCTCATATGTCCTGCTTGACGTGCGGAGACAGGAAGAATTCGACGGGCCTTCGGGACATCTGCGCGGGGCACTATTGATCCCTGTGCAGGAACTGAAGGAACGACTTGCAGAGCTTTCCCCGCTCAAGCAGAAGACGATTATCGCGGTCTGCCGGTCCGGCAACCGCAGCGGAGTTGCCACCACGATCCTGCGCGAACATGGTTTCGCTGCCCTCAATATGGTCGGCGGGATGATCCGCTGGCAGGCCGAAGGAAGAACTGTCACCCACACGAAGAACCCATGACCGCCACACAGTTGGTCCTGTACGCAGCCCTTCTCCTGATCGTTCTGGTCTATGCCCGGAGGTTTTTCCTTACCCGTTCCGTCAAGAGGTATTCCGCCGTTCAGCTCGCCGAACGGATGAAGGAGAGCGCATTCGTGCTCCTTGATGTCCGCACTGCCCGCGAAGCGGGCACGGGATCCATTAAAGGCGCAATCAACATTCCCGTGCAGGAACTCCCCCGCAGAATGGAGGAATTGAAGAAGTACGCCGACAGGGAAATTATCTGTTACTGCCAGACCGGCAGCAGGAGTCTGTTCGCAGCAGCACGGCTGAAGAAAGAAGGATATACGGCATCACATCTTGAAGGCGGCATTGCCGAGTGGAATTTCGCACAGCGATAGAAAGGAGATGGATATGAAGTACGGTTTCTCGAAAGCCGTAAACCTTTCGTTTGATGAAGCCCTCGCAAAGGTAACGGAAGAGCTGAAAAAGGAAGGCTTCGGAGTGTTGACGACCATCGATGTCCGGGAGACACTCAAGAAGAAGCTGGATGTGGAGTTTCCCCGCTATACCATTCTTGGGGCATGTAATCCTCCGTTCGCCTACAAAGCCCTTCAGGCAGAGGAAGAGATCGGGCTCCTGCTCCCGTGCAACGTGATCGTCTATGAAAAGCGGGGGCAAACCCGCGTCGCCGCGTTCGATCCGATGGTTATGAGCGCGATCCTGGGCAACCGTCAGATGGAACCCGTCGTAGACGAAGTGAAGGCCAGGCTTGAACGCGTCATTGCGGCGATGTGAAGCCAACCGGCAGGCGTGAACCGGCACGCAGCACCTTCACCTCGCACAATTCACGTGCCTCGATGCGGCCCATACTTCCCGGGTGTCAACGCATCAACACCGCAGCCCGAACCAGCGATGCGCCGTTGACATTCAGGCGGTAGAAGAAGACACCTGAGCCCAGCGTGTGCTGAGCTGCAAACGTGGCCTCATACACCCCCGCGTCTCTCCAACCCTCGTACAGTGTTGTTACTTCCTGACCGAGTACGGTAAAGACCCTGAGCGACACCTGCGCCGGAACCGCAACGGCATATCGGATTGTCGTAGACGGGTTGAAGGGGTTGGGATAGTTCTGATCTAGAATCGGACCATCCGGCATCGCACTCATGGGAGACAGTGCCAGTCCCGTGGGCTCAACGTGAGGTGTTCCCTTCCGGAGGATTGTGCCGTTGTCCCCGCCTGCCCATGCGACCGTGTCGCTGAGCACATGGACCGTGAAGAGATCATAGGTTGTTTTTGCAAATTCAGGACTCCATGTCGCTCCGCCATCGGCAGAGTACAGCACAAGCCCGGTGTCGCCGACCGCCCGCGCCTGTGATGGGGTCACTCCTCCGGCTGCATAGACGTTCCGAGGCGTTCCCGTGAATCCCGGAGTCCAGGTCCCGCCCCCGTCTGTGGTTCGCAGAAGAACCCCGCTCCCTCCCGCAGCATATCCATGGAGCTCGTTGACAAATGAAGTGCTCCAGAGTACCGTGGACACCGGGCTGGTTTGTGGAGCCCATGAGGATCCGTCGGGGGTATGGCGGATTGCACCGAATTCACCCACCATCCATCCCTGACCCCCTGACTTCATGTCAATGCCGTACAGCGGTGTTGTTACTCCGCTCGTTTCCGGGGTCCAGTTCGCACCTCCGTCTGTTGTCCGCAACAGGATTCCGTTGTCACCCACTGCCCAGCCATGCAACTCATCGGTGAAGCTCACGCTGAGCAGCGTAAGGGTTGTGTACGTTGATTGCTGCACCCAGGTCTTGCCCATGTCAGAGGAATGAAGGAGCACACCCAGATCGCCGACGACCCAGACCCTGGTGCCGACGGTGGCTGCGCCGTAAAAAGAATCCCCGGTCAGGCCATTGATGACGCGATCCCACGTTGCTCCACCGTCATCCGTCCGCATGATGAAGCCCCACTGTCCGACGGCGATACCATTCATCGGATCAGAAAAAGTAACCCAGTTGACTGCCGGGGAGTTGCCGCTCTGGAGAATGTTCCAGGTAAAACCGGATTCTCTGCGGGCCATGAAGCCGAACTCGCCCACGGCAAGAAGGGTCGTTCCGGCCTGCGCGATGCCGTTCACCGATGCATCCGTCCCCTGGAACGGTTCGGAGACCCATACTGCTCCTGCTGACGTGGAGTGCAGGAGTGTCGCGTTGTCTCCTGCAATCCAGAATTCCGTGCTGTTCGCAAAGCGGATGTCGTTGAGCCCCCGTGTGGTGCCTGAAGCAACGGGGGTCCATGATGATCCGCCGTTGGATGTGGCCAGGAGAAGTCCGCCGCTTCCGACGATGAATCCCGAAAGGCCTCCGGCAACAAATGCGATATCCAGCCCTGATGCGCTGAGTGATTGAGCGTATGTCCAGGTGGACCCGCCGTCTGATGACCGGTACAGAGACCCGCCCGTTGAACCCATCATGCTCCCTGACCCTGTCGCCCAGCCGTCAGTGGCTGAGGTGAAATCGATGCCATTGATGCCGGAATTCCCCTGACCGGTTGGGAGCACTGCCTGCATCCACGTGGTACCGCCATCTGTTGTGCGTACAATCGTTTTGCTGTCCCCTCCAGCCCATCCGTTCATGCGATCGCGAAAGTGGACCGTGTTCAATCCATTTGCTGTTCCGCTCGTCTGTTCAAGCCATTGAAACCCACCGTTGGTGGTGTGCAGAATCATGCCATTGTCCCCGACAATCCATGCTGTTTGAGGATCCAGAACCGCGATATCGCGCAGATTGTCTGTGACGCCTTCATACTGAAGCACCCAGGTGAGACCTCCGTCATTCGTGGCCAGGATTGTTCCGTCATCTCCCACTGCGAAGCCATGGTATTCGTCCGCACATGCAACGTTCCAGAGCGTATTCCCCTGCGGCAGGGGATGTTGCCACTGCCATTCAGCCGCGAAGACAGATCCTGCAGACAGGAGAGCCGGAAGAACGGCAGCGGCACCGAGTCTGACCAGGTAGCCGCGGAGAGTCGGGACAAAGCGTTCACCGACACATTGGGACAGTATTGATACAACCATCTACCTTCTCCCTGGATTCATGTCACCTGACCATTGAAAACTGTCCATGCTCGATTGCGGGCAGGGTCTCAGAAGCCAACACCAAGGCTCATGCCGAACTGCGAGAGACTGAAGTCATTGTAGTCGTCGTTGGACTGATTCCGGACGACGCCGGCGCTGAGTGCAACGTCCAGCCCCAGTCCGCCGGGAAGCTCGAAGTACCGCGAGAGCCAGAGATCTGCGGACCCATTCAGGTCGATTCGGTTGTCTGCAATCTGGTCACCGTTAAGGTTGAGTGCAGGCGCGGAAAAGCGTTTCCGGACCGCCTCAACCGTCACAATGGACTGCAGACCGAGTGGCAGGCTCTGGCGATAGACAATGCGGCCAGATGGGCCATCATAGCTGAAGAAGTCGTTGTAAATGTCCTCATTCAGCATTGACGTGTTGGCGTACTGTGCCAGATAGCGCGTACCCGAGCCGGTGTTGTAGCGGTAGAGAAGCTCCGCCATCAGAGATCCGGCCGTCCAGGACGAACCCGCAAAGACCCCGCCGGCGAGCTGGGACGCCGTGGTGGTGGCTGAATTCACCAGGATGTCTTTATCCGATGGCTCGACCAGTTTCGCTCCGCCTTTCCCTTTGCCGTTGTCTTTCACGACATAGGTCCGTTTCGATTCAAACCGTGTGGTATCGTACACATCATTCGTAAAATGCTTGATTCCTCCCTGTGCAAGAACACCGGCCGTCAGGCCACCTTGCGAGAACCGTCCCAATTGAACCGTGAGCACATCGGAGATATTGGAGAGCTCTGTCAGATTCGCGTATGAACGCATACCGAAATCGTTGTGGATGCGCATGAACAGAGACCCGATGCGAAAACGGTACCCTGCCGTCAGCGATGTGCCGATGTTGTCAAATTCACGGAACACTGCTTTGTCGTGCCTTCCCCCGATCCGCGCGTTGACATCAAAGTATGAGCGCACGGAGTCGGTGTCCGCGATCTCTTCTTCTTCCGCTTTCTCTTCCTCTCCCTCTTCTTCGTCGATGCTTTCAGGATTCACGGAGCGCGGAGCGCGAGGTATGCTGCCGAAGGCCTGCAGATATGTCAGGCGCCCGTTGTGCTCGTAGTAGTTGCGGTCTGTGAATGCGTTGAAGATCATCAGTCCGCCGACATAGCCGGCCGAAATCGTACCATTGCCGACAGGATGCGCATACGTGAGTTCGAGATAGGACTGCCGCAACTGATCCGGTATCATCTCATAGTTGTACAATGGATTGCGGTGATACCCGTACGATGCAGACATGAATCCGGAAACCTGTGCGGGTGAACGGGATGCGCCCACAGCAGATGCCAGCGTTATGACACACCAGAGAAGAACCCGGTGAGACATCACGTCATTGCCCATGCGAAGCCTCCGTCGTCTGCACAACATCAAACCGCTCGGTCTTGGCCCATGTTCGCTTCTCTTTCCGGATATGCTCGGACCACCAGGCCCTCACAATGACCACAATCCAGAGCTGACAGTACGTGAAGTACATCAGGACGGCCAGTCCGAGATTGCGCAGGGTGTCTTCCCGATCATAGGAGAGGGTCACCAGCAATTCCCCGAGAAACAGGAAAAATGCCAGGATCCAGACGGCGGTATAGGGTCCGGGCAGTGCGATACTGACCAGCTTCAGCGCGCTGACAACAAACAGCAGATCCGACACGACGATGGCAATGAAGAAGACGTAATACAGCGCAAGCGTGTAGAGCAGATCAAAGCCGAGCCGCCGGTTCCGGAACCGGGGAATGTGCCGGAAAAACTTTCCGATGACGTAGTTGTTTCCTCGCACCCACCGCATCCGCTGGCGCATCCAGACACCCCACTCCTGCGGTTCCTGCTCGTAGGTAATCGCATACGGGATGTACTTGATGATGTACCCCTCCTCGTAGATGCGGACGCTCAGCTCGGAATCCTCGGTGAGAGCGTCTTCATCCCAGCCATGGAGCTGCCGGACGAGTGCAGTACGCATCACAAAGTTCGTCCCCGGAAGCGTGGCTATCTTATGCAGCTGTGACCGGCCGGCCTGAAGCATCGACTGAAACGTGAGGGTTTCGATGTTGATGAATCGCGTCAGGAGTGTGGCGTTCTTGTTGACTGTCCGGAACTTTCCGAGCACAGCACCGAGCTCCTGATGCAGGACCAGTTGCGCCGCCAGGTACCGCAGAGCCTGCGGATCCGGTGTATTGTCGGCATCATAAATTGCCACAATTTCCGATTCCACCTGGCGGATGCCGAGGTTGAGCGCCCGGGACTTCCCCTTCCCTCCCTGTCCCTGTGGAACATCGTACAGGGACACGCGGGGATCGAGTTGCGCCAGATCCATGATGATTTCTCTGGTCCGGTCAGAAGATCCGTCGTTGATGACCAGAATGCGCAGCTTGTCATGTGGATACACAAGGCTTGTCATGGACTCTAGTGTCCGGCGGATCACCTTTTCCTCGTTGTGAGCGGGGATAAGGATTGTGCATGAAGGAAGGTCGAGGTCCATGGAATCAATAGCTTGCTTCTCGCGTGTCGCCCGGAGAAAGTTGATGTACCCGAACACCGTCAGCACGAACTGATACGCGACCATGAACCAGATCAGGATAACCGCGAGAATGAAGAGCGCGCTGAGGTCCAGTTCGAGGAGTGTCATGGGAGCGGTTTCCTCCCTGTCGGAACGAGCCGCCGGCGGAGGAGGACACCCCCATACATCACCAGCAGGGCTGCGACAGACACAAGGCCAAACAGTGCAATCGCCGTCGAAGACCAAAAGCTCGTCAGATTGACCCCATAGGAAAATGCGTCACCGGCTTCCAGGTAGACGGTATGTTGCCCCGGGGGAAGAAAAACGGAGTAGCCGTCATTCCCCTTCATTGTGTAGAACGAGCTCGAATGACCGTCGACAATCAGTGCATGCGGTTCACGGTCTAACATGACGAGGCAGCGTCCATCAGAAACATATGAAAAAGATGCGCTGCGCATTTCATAGTGCACGGACAGCAGAGTCCCTGTGATGGAGAGAAGACGTGGGTTGAACTGGTGCGATGAAAGTCCTCCGCCCGCGTTACTTACCGACTTCACCATATGCCGGCCGGCCGGGATGAGGTAGAGATTGTCCCGCATCGGTGCAAGCGGCGATCCGTCCAGGCTAATTTCCTTCACTTCGGGCGGAAGATGCAATGTGAAATGATGCGGCGCTTCCAGGGCATACACCTCGCCGACGCGTGTCATCTTCACGGTCCCGGCGTAGGCGCTGGCAAGGAACGGCAGATCCTGCGGGTTGATGCTTGACTCAGCGTAGATTGTCGCCCGGGGCGCACCCAGAGCAGAAGCCCGCACCAGATGGAAACTCTCTGTCCCGGTCTGGATCCTGGTGGGAAATGGCGTGAGGACATCCTGCTCGCGGAACGCCAGGATGTTCAGATCGAGAAGCAGGTGTTCCGAAGAGCCGAGGAGAGCCTCATATTGCCTGCCCATCGCAACGTACCGCATGGGATCAGTGGACCACTGGCGTTCCGGATCCTCGACCTGCAGGGTGAAACCGAGTTCCTTCTGCAGGTCCACAACGGTCTGCATATCGACACCGATATTCTCACGCAGCTCCGGCGAGCCGTAGCTGTCCATTGCCGTCACAATCACTTCGAATCCATCCCGGGTCTTCTCGACCTCTGAGAACGCGTGCAGGAGCCGGCGGTAGAGGTATTCAAGCTTGCGCACACGGTAGGACGTGATCATCTCACGGACCTCCGGGTGTGTCTTCCAGTACACCGGAGACCGGGAATCAAAGATCCGGGGGAGATCAATACCGTACAACTTCCGGACTTCCTCGCGCGCGCTGGCGTGCATCGGGGTATACAACGCGGAATCCCTGAATCCGTTACCCGCTTCAAAATAGAGTTCGGCCAGGTTGACGCCATCCCAATCGTACTGGCGAAGGAAGGTGACATACTCCTCGGTCAACGCCGAAGCACACCGGGCGTCTGTGAGCGCAACCGGATACCGCCATGACGGCCGCACATCCTCTCCCCGGAAATTCTTCTCGCGCCATTCCGGATGCTCCAGCCAGAACTTCTGGCTGACCTGCGGCGGCTCCAGCCAGGCATACACCAGAATGCCGTTCGCGTGTGCAAGTGTGAGCAGCCGTTTATAATCGTAGGTGTATTTGGGGTACGTGTGCCACCCCGCCACATGAATGCGCCGGATGCCCCGCTGCACCCAGAGCCGGATCAGCTGCTCGATGCTCTGGTTGTTCCGGAAGCCCGGGTCGAAGTACATTTCCAGCGCCTCCCGGCGGAGCACCGGTGCGAACCGCAGATATGTGCGGACGTACTCCATAAAGAAGGGGTAGTGGCTGTACCCGAGCTGCGTGTGTGGATCAAAGCGTGTCGCAACATAAAGGACCTTGCCATTCCCAAAGGTTTTCCCGACAACCAGCGGAGCCTCGGTGGCATTGTCCACACAGAACACTTCGTCCACATCGTCGATTTCGAATCTGGTGACCAGCTCGGGTGTCCGCCATGTGATCTGTTCTTCAGGAAAGAGCCTGTCCATGGCCCTGTCTACCTTCAGGCCCGTCATGCCAAACCGGACGCCGAATTCTTCGATGAGGTAGTTCCGTGAATCCGTGATGAGTGCCCCACCGTTCTTCACCCATTGCACAAGAGCATCATATTGTTCGAGCTTCATCGAATCCACAAAACCGAACGGCACAATGACCAGATTGTACGGCGACAGCGGAATCGGCTGTCCGATGAATACAGTGTCCACTGGTATGCTGATGCTCGCAAAGACGGCAGCAAAGGACGCCTGGTCGTTGTACGCAGCACCGCGGGCATACTGGTTCCACAGAATGAGCGGACGCGCTTCTCTCCAGGTCTCGTCGTCCGACACCAATTCTCCCACAGTGCGTTTGACGTGGTAGACTACTTTTTCAAGTGTCGACTGTTGCCGCTCTTTGAATTCCGTCGGCTCTGCTCTGTAGACCTCTCCCGGTTCGAGATCGACATTCCGTACCGTTTTTCCCGTCAGCCTGGTCTCGGACACTGTGCGCCGAACAATCTCCCCGTTTCGGTCAGTCACGGTCTCGACAAGATACTGGTCTGCGAGGGTGACGCTGAACTCCTGGGAACCGGTAAGGATGGCACGGTCACGCGTCTGTACCCGGTGCACACCTTCCCGGACATCGATGTACGTATACCCCATCGCCTGCACGGAGTCCACAAGCTCTTTAAGCAGCGAGAGATCGACAAACGCGTGGAAGAACCCTGCGGCAAAGCCATCCCGGACAGTCAGATTTGCCCGCGCATTGCGGATCATCTCCAGCACATAGACCCTGCTCGAGTCCGTCGACGGCAGCAGCGGAACATACCCGAGATTTTCCGGGTAGAGCATTTGTCCGAACAAATCCCGGCGGATGACGTAGGGAAAAAACTGACTGTAGTCAGCATGCTCTATGGAAAGGCGCTGCTCCATTGCTGTACTAAAATAATCACCGATCACGGTGTAGAGCAGAAACGATGCCGTGTAGTGCGGCGTCTCCCAAAGCAACGGATAGAGCCCATTCTTCATGAATTCCTGGATCCCCATCTCCAGCTTGCGCCGTATTGCTTCTTCTGACTCTCCCACGATGGGACGGTTGGTGGATTCATCCCAGAACTCGAAGTCAGCACCAGTCACTCCTTTGTACTGGTGCGTAACGCCGTGCATGACGATGGTCCCACCATTGCGCACCATGTACTTGAGCGCATCGACGATCTCCGGCTTGTCGGAAAGGCTGACACGGAGACCTTCGCCGGGATTCACGTAGAACGGGGAGACGCCCACCAGAAAAGGAATTCCCCGTTCTGACAGTACATCTGCGACGTCCCGCAGACGGTCGGGGTCTTCCATGGGATTGACGTCTTCGATCCGGATGATGGCGGAATGAGAGACTTCGTGCTCCTCACCAAGGATATCGTGCAACAGATCGGCAAAGAGGATGTATCGATCTGCCGGCGTGGCGCTGGCGAACGGACAGTCCGCAATGTAGAGGAGATTACCGGACCGCACAATATACGGTACCCGCCGTTTCGTCTTTTCCGCGTATGCCGTGGCAATGACCTCGACCTGCGCCGGTTTTGCTATTGCAACGATGTTGAGATTCGGCTCTTCTTTCGTAAACCGGTCCGGGCCATGCTCGACTGTATGGAAGCCGCTGGTCGAGTCAATATGGTCAACGGAGAAGCCGTATACCCTGGCGGTGTTGTGGCTCGCTGAAAATTCGGCAAATCCGGTGTGTATCCAAACTACGGGGACTGTGGCCTTGAGAACATCATCGAGGAACCTGCGCGGTACAACATTTCTGGCATGGAAGCCGACGTAGAAGACGTAGTCATACCTTCCCAAACTCCCTGGCACGTAGTCTTCCACGCCGATCACTGTTGTTGATGTACGGAAATGACCGAGCAGCGTTGCCAGTTGCCGGCCGTCTCCGATCGCGAAACTGGTGATGTCCGTCTTTCCTTCCGCGACAACCAGCACCTTCTTCGGTTCTTGCTGTGCGGCGGCGCACACGGCAAGTGCCAGCATCATGCCTGAGGCAATCATCAGTATCCGCCAACTCCTCATAACACACCCTCCGTACTCATGCTGCACCTTCCGCGTCCACGTAATGGTTTCGCCAGTTCACGCCCATGGAGCTCTGTGTTGCTGTTTCCTGATCAAGTGTGGCGTGTTCATGTGATGGTTTCGCCAGGGCCATTCGCATCAGCTCCGTGTCACTGCTTCATGCTCCAGGGTCGTCTGTTCACGCTTTCCGTTTCGCGGCTCCGGGTTTGAACTCCCCACCGGCATTCTTCCGCAATCCGAAATAGTGCTGGATGGCCTGGATGGTCCGCTCAGAGGCATGTCCGTCACCATAGGGATTCACGGCTGTTGCCATTCGTCGATACGCTGCCTGGCTGTCCAGCAGGCGGCGTGCGTGTGCGTAGATCTTCTGTTGATCGACCCCGACCAGTTTCACTGTACCGTACCGCACCGCTTCGGGGCGTTCGGTCTTTTCGCGCAGCACAAGAACCGGCTTCCCAAGCGACGGCCCCTCTTCCTGAACGCCACCGGAATCTGTGATGAGAAGATGTGCGCGCGCCATGACATGCACAAAGTCCATATAGTCAAGCGGTTCCATCAGCATCATGTTGGAGACGTTGCGCAGCACCGGCATCACAACGTCACGCACGACGGGATTCTTGTGAACGGGAAAAGCGATGAGGACGTCGGGGTATTCACAGGCAATACGCCGGAGAGCTTCTGCAGCTCCCCGCATCGGCTCGCCCCAGTTTTCTCGCCGGTGCATGGTGACAAGAATGATCCGCCGCTTGTCGGCTGCAATCGATCGGAGCACCGGGGTACTGAAGACATGCTTTTTCCGGACCGCCAGGTGAAGGGCATCAATCACGGAGTTGCCTGTGATTCGTATGGACGAGGCCGGGACATGCTCACGCAGGAGTGCAGCCCGCGCCGTTGCTGTCGGGGCAAAATGCAGATCGGCAATTGCGCTTGTCAGCCGCCTGTTCATCTCCTCCGGAAATGGCTGGGTCTTGTCGTTCGTGCGAAGGCCGGCCTCCACATGGCCCACCGGGATGTGGCGGAAGAATGCCGCCAGGCTTCCTACAAATGTCGTGAGCGTGTCGCCCTGCACCAGCACCATGTCGGGCTTCTCGTCAACCATGATGCGATCCAGCGCGTCTATCGTATTGCGCGTGATCTGTGCGAGCGTCTGGCGCGGCCGCATGATGTTGAGATCGTGATCGGGGGTAATGCCGAAGACATCCAGCACCTGGTCCAGCATATGCCGGTGCTGGGCTGTTGCCACAGTCACCACACGGCACCAGCGGTGCTCTGCCCGGAGGCGCAAAATAATGGGAGCCAGCTTTATGGTGTCCGGCCGCGTTCCGAAAATGACCGCAATCGTTTTTTTCATCAGGTGTATATGCCTCATCTAGTATGCCAGTGAGTCTCAGCAAAAAACCGTTCAAATCACGTCAAAAGGATGGTTTGGCCTCGACAAACTTGCCTGTCTGTCGGCATGTTTGTCGAGTGCAGCTAAATGTAGGAAAATACGGAACTTGGGAGAAAAATGCGCTTGCGGAGGTGGACTGCGCCATCCTGAACTGTGTCAGGCAGAACTGCGCTATGGAAGACTACGTCATGGAGAACCGGGACAACCGCGGGGAGAGGCCGAGGAAAAACAGAACCCCGAGGCCGGTACAGCGTGCAGCAAACCCTCAGTGGCCTCGGGGCACTTGATGCCAAAAAGTGATGATGGAGCTTCCGGACAGCAGGCAGAGATCTCCGGGTGCCGTCTGGAGCAGACGCCAGTGTTTCAGAAGGCGGAGACGAATCCCACCGTAAACTTGTTCGCTTCCTCCTTCACATCATACGTGTACTCACCGACAAGCCGGAAGTTACGGGCAAGCAGGTAGCCGACATGTCCGGTGATCGTCTGATAGTCCAGCGCGTTTACTTCAGAATCGACCCAGTTATACAGCGCCGTTGTGTACCACCGCCCTTTGTCCCCTCCGGGCGTAATGGTGAGTTCCCCGAACGCGCCACGGGTTTTCACCTCGGCGCCGGGATTCAGATAGAACGGGTTGTCGTCGTGCCGCTCTATGTACTGCACGTTCAGCTCCACGTTCTCCACGGAAACCGTGAGGTCCGGGCCGGCCATCCAGAGAGAATTCGTTCTGTCATCTTCCGCTTCGCGTCCCCAGTAGACAAAGCCTCCGAGCCGGAGGTGTTCTCCGATGTCCTGTGAGAGACGGAACGCAGTGTTTTTGTATTTGTCGTTGTCGAAATTGCGCGCACCGTCCGCTGCACCGATGCCAGCACCATTCAGAACCTCCACGACGATGTCAGTACCGGTGGGGAAACCGTATGTGAGCATGAGACCCCGATCGTACGTGAGGTTGGCAGTGGACTTGCCGGGCTTGACTCGGTAGATCTGGTAGTCTTCCAACGTCATCCGGAGTTCCCGTTTGAAAAGGGGATCCGACACCTGGAACTGGCCCACGTACACGTCCAGTTCGCTGTTGAATACCTTGTTGAACATGAGAAATGCATCCTCGAGTCCGGCAACCTCGCCCCGCTCGCCAAAGAAGAAATAGAAATAGTACGACACGTCCTTCGCAATCTGTCCTCCGGACAGCAGCTTTACCAGATAGGGCCACTGCATATCCGAGCGGCCCGATGTTTGCGGCTGCCAGCGGCCATACCCTTCGAGACGAAGTGCCAGGGGAACTTCCCGCAGGAGCATAAGGAGATCGTCTCCGGTTTCGCGGTACGCCCGCGGCGCTTCCTTGTCTGTCAGAACAAAGCCGTTTCCCGCAAATTCATCCCCGTAGGCTTTGAGCTTCGGGATAGGGTGATGGCAGGTATTGCAGGACATATCGTATTTCCGGGCAAAGGCCGGGATCGCGGACGCGTCCGATGTTATCCCCGCGAGCAGAAGTACAAGGAGGATGGCCCATACGCAGTACTGTTTCATAAGTGTTCTCACGGCAATATGGTCAGTTGTGTGGTATGCGAGTTGACGTGTATGATCTCCGCCTCTTCCATGGGAACGCCAAGAAATTCCGCAACCGGAGCCGGAAGCTTCTGATAATTCACGGTTGCCTTCACCGAAAGCACTCCCGGCGCACACTTCGACGGCACTGTCCAGCTGTAGGTTTCCAGTTTGGTTTCGCGTGGACCAATGCGGTAGTCGGTCGACTGTGACGCAGTGTTCCACTGCATGATTGTCATGCGTCCCTGCGGATCAAGATATGGAAGCCGGAATATCCGGTCGCCGACCGGAATGCCGTCACGCTGGATCCCCTTGAAGTCGGGAATGTTCAGCGGAATGCCCATATCCTGATAGGCCAGCGTGTTGGCGGCAATCGTGTACTCTTCGCCGGGAAAACCCTTCTTGTCCACCGGCAAATGATAGACCGTGCCTTTGGCGTCCGTGGCTTCCACATGCAGCCACACCAGCCGCTCTTCCGCGGAGCCCGAAGGGAACTTGTGGCCGGTCTTCTGGTTGAAGAGCGCGACGGTGAACTTCACCCGTTCACCGGGCTCCAGCTCGCGAATGTCAGGATGGACCCTGACCTCGATGGTACCGTTCACCTTTCCCGGATCGTGAGCGCCATGGAACAGGTGCTGCCATGCATCGTCGACCTTCGGCGTCAGTGCGGCAAGTTGTCCCTGCGTCTTGGTCATGTGGCAGTCATGGCACCGCACGCCTTCTTTGGCATACGGACCCTCTTTCCACTCGAGGTGTGTCGATTTCACCCAGACGTTGTAGGGACTCATTTCGTTGTGGCAGGTCCCGCAGAATTCAGGTGTGGTGATGAAGTCCAGCTTGCGGGTCTCGTGCGCCGGGGAGACAAGGCCTTCGCGCCGGCCATGTTTCACTCTTCCGGGTTCGGCGTAGTAGTTGAAATTGTGCGGGGTGTCACCGGAAAAACCGGTAATCGTATGGCAGACATCGCAGGACACCGATTCGTTCGCGCGGCTGTTTGCCTCGGGTTTCGGGGGAGGCACATCGCCGGCAAGAAACGCAATGGGCGCGTGACACCCGTTGCATCCAGCCTTCACGCCAGCTACTTTAGGATCTTTTTCGGCATGAGGAACTGCCAGTTTGAAGTACTCGATCTCATCCCAGTGGTGGGTATAGGCCTGCGACATCATCGCCTGCTTCCACTGCTGGTAGAAATCGACGTGACAGGACGTGCCACAGAACTGCGGCTTCTCATACTGTTCATACGTCCTGGACCCCAGCGCGTCATCTCCCGCCTTCTTCTGCTGTGCGTGACCGGCGGGAACGATTGCCGCGGCAAGAAGGAACACAAGTATCTGTTTCATCCGGCGTGGCCTCTCTGAACTGTCTGGTGGGATGCCTGATGGGTGCGATTGGCACTCAGACCATCGCAAAGGAAGTGCCAGAGGGAACCATGAAATACAGGATGAAATCCTTATTTCCCTGCGACGATTGTGAAATTTTTCCCAAACATGAGAATAGCCGTTGAATACGGAAGACGTGAATCCGGATCTCGCACAGTCACGGGCAACATCTCATCCCGAGAGGACTTGGGTCGCTCTCTGGATATAATGACGATGATGGAGACCGTCATACTTGCCGAGCATCTTCGACATTTGTGACGATTCAGCCGAATGTTATTCATGGTTCAGAGCGAATCCACACTGCCGGAGGGTAGACCGCATTCAGCATAATGCAAAGCTGCACAACGAGTTACCAGATGACAGCTCTTTCTGGCATGGCCATTGATAGTTCCTATCCCAGAGACTCATGAGCAAACTCACGTACCCTCGACCAATTTCTTAAAATGTAAAACCGTATCAAGGAGAAAGTCATGAAACGTATGCTGGCAGCAGTTCTCGTGGTTGCGCTCGTATTCTTCCTGAGCGCACTGCACACCGATGCAATGGCACAGACAACCGGCAAGCAGACCGGCAAGACATCTGCATCGTACGGCCCGCACGGACCGATCGATACTGATGGCGACGGCATTCCCAACCACAGCGATCCGGACTTCAAGAGGCCCCAGGATGGCAGCGGCCACAAGTTCGGCAAAGCACATGCCGGAAAAGGCATGATGGGCAAGGGGAATGGCGCCGGGCAGGGGTTGCGTAACGGCAGCGGTGCGGGCAGCGGGACCGGAACAGGTGTGTGCGATGGGACCGGTCCGAAGGGAAAAGGCCGTGGCAAGTAAGCCCTGGCATGGCCAGCGGTTTCGGTGGAAGCACAGAACGGCATCGGAATCCCGAAAGGGGGAACATCCGGTGCCGCTGCTGTTCCCCGGTCCGCCGGTGTCTCCGCTTTCACCATGGAACGGGATCGGCATAGGGCTCGTAGCGGAAACAGGAGTCAGGAACACGATCATGGAGCAATGGTCATGAAAACTTCTCATCTTTTTCTTCTCGTCCCGGCCTTGTGGCTCACTTCCTCACTCCAGGCCCAGACCCAGGACACCACCGCGAATCGCGAGAGGCAGGAACGAAACGTTGCGCCGCACGGAGCATTCCGCGACGAAAACGGAGATGGCATCGATGACCGGATCGAGCGGCGTGGCAAGGGGAAGGGAGCCAAGAAGGACCGCTTCGTTGATGCGGACGGAGACGGTATCTGTGACGAACGCACCGGCGGCCTGGGATTCCGTCGCGGAGCCGGCGCTGCCGGTCAGGCCGGATCTGCCGCGGGAAAGGGATCGGGCGCAGGAAACAGGCACGGCCAGGGGGGAAAGAAATGAGGCAACTCCGATCCGGCCTCTGGATCTGTCTTGCACTTGTTATCACGCTCTCGACGTCATGGTCGCAGACGAACATCGAAGCGGCTGTGGGAACAATGCTGGACGACAACGTGAACAATAACAGTCTCCGCCTGTCCGATCGTATCACAACACTCGGCCTCCAGGCAGGATACGACTGGATCACCGATGCTACAAATACCGGGCTTGAGTATTCCGGATCCTACAATTACTTCGGCATTGTCCCCGGGCGCACGTACCAGTACCATACGACTGGATTTACATTCGCACAACTGTTCGGAGAAGAGCAGCAAACACTGTGGAAGTCCGGTGCATCCTACGGGATCCGATCCGACCGCGAGGACTATGCTTTCTATGATCACACATCCCTTTCGGTCTACACCACCATAAAGACGCCATTGTCCGAGAACATTCTTGGACGAACAGGATACACGTTCCGCACGATGCGTTTCTCCGAACTCGAGGCATTCGACTACGCAGAGCACTCCCTGTTCGCTCAGACATCGTTCTTTCTTCCTTCACGCACGACGGTTATCGCTGAAGCCTCCTTGGGCTACAAACTCTACCGTACGCCGAACGATGACAGCAGCGTGGTGAACCGGGGAAGAGGACGGGGAAGCAGCGTAACGTCCAGTCCGAGTGTCACTCAGGCAACGGGCCTGGTGCGGATTGGACAGGGGCTGGGCGAGAATACCGGAGTGAGTCTCACTGGCGGATATCAGATCAATCTGCAGAAGGAGGTGCGGTATCTCGGTTCGGACTACGGAGTGGTCTCTGATGACGAGATCTTTGACGATCACTACGGATATGAAGGTCCTCAGGCAAGTCTGATGCTGACACAGATGCTCCCCTGGGAGATGCAGGCCCGCCTGACAGGAAGCTGGCAGCGCAGAACGTATGCTTCGCAATCGGCCTATGACGCACTGGGCACCCTGGTGGCGGCCGACCGGCTCGATACGCGGATGGCTCTGAATGTCCAGCTCCACATCCCAATTGATTGGCTGGGATGCACGGTCGGACTTGCCTATGACTACATCCGCAACACCTCGAACGACACCTTTTTCACCTACGGGAACAACGCCATCACACTACAACTTTCCTACCCGTAGCAACGGACGCGCGATCCGGTCCGCCCAACGACCACGCTCCTGCCGCGCATGCCCCTGCAACTCACCGTAAAAACCTGTACATTGACTCCCACGAAACGCCGATGAAGCTCGCCTTCAACATCCAGCCCCGCTACCTCGTTGCCGCAACGATGGCCGTGGGCGCACTCATGATCGTCTCCGCGTACTGGGAACTGAACCAGAGCCGCCGCGAGCTGTCCCATGTTGTGCACGAAGAGGCGCTCTCGCTCGTCGAGACCATACATCTGGGATCGGTCAATACGATCCTTGCAACCGACCAGGTCGAACAGGTGCTCACCGACCGGCTGAGGAATAACGCATGGCTGGTTGCCTGGCTGGACAGCACCGGCATGCTCACACGTTCCCGGATTGTCCGGATTGCCGATGCCAACGATCTCTACCGCATTAATATCTTTGACCGGCGCGGCCGCAAGATTCTCTCCAATCACATTCAGGACGATGACCATGCCGGGCTCGCCGCTCGATTCGAGCCCGGAGAAATGATCGCGCCGATTCTCCGCAATGAAGCGTCGGAGCTGATCTTCGGTCTTAAACCGGCCCGTTATGAAGACGGCCAGCGGTACGCTGTGGCCGTGCGTCGTACGCATCCCGATGGCGGCGCCATCGTGGTCAACCTGGATGCCGCAGATCTCCTCGCATTCCGCAGGCGCATCGGCATCGGGAAGCTGATCCGGGACCTGGGAGATAACAGCGGTATCGAGTACGTTGCCCTTCAGGACGCAGAGGGTATCATCGCGGCCAGCGGCGCGGTGACGGAGCTCTCTTCCTTTTCTGCCGACACCGTACTCCAGCATGTGATGCTTCACGATACCACGCTGATGCGGGAAGCCAAATTTGCACGTACAGACGTGTTCGAGGTCCTCCACCCTCTCGTGCTTGAGCAGACAACGGCCGGGGTGTTGCGCATCGGACTTTCGATGGATGAACTCCGTGCGATGGAGTCCCGGATGCAGCGGCGGATGATCATTATCACCCTTGTGCTCCTGATGCTGGCGTCACTGGTAATGATGCTCATCCTTGCAGGAAAAAACTACAGACGGGTGGAACAGGAGCTCCAGCGGTCAGAAAAACTTACTGCTCTCGGTGAACTTGCCTCCGGTGTCGCACATGAAATCCGGAACCCCCTCAACGCCATCGCGATGATTGCGCAGCGTTTTGACAAGGAATTCGCTCCGCGGCGGGGGACCAAGGAATTCCGGACTCTGACTGCCGTCCTCCGGAATGAAGCACAAAGGGTCAGCGGCATCGTCCAGCAGTTCCTCCGGTTTGCCCGCCCCCCACGACTCCAGCTGGAGCGTGTTGATGTGCAGTCATTTCTCCAGCATATTGCAGCCCTCTTTGAAGGCCAGGCAAAGGCAAAGCACGTTGAGTTCAGGCTGGAGCAGCAGAGTGAGGGGGATATACAGCTGGACAGGAACCAGTTGACGCAGGCGGTGCTCAACCTTCTGCTTAACGCCCTGGAGGCAACACCGGCAGGCGGGAGGATCACCCTGACATGCCGCGCCGAGGACAACCAGGTGCACGTGGTTGTGACCGACACGGGTCAGGGAATCCCCTCAGAGGCTCTGAATTCGATCTTCAACCTCTATTATACCACGAAGCCGGACGGAACGGGAATGGGGCTGCCGATGGCACAGCAGATCGTGGCCCAGCACAAGGGCCGGCTTGAAGTTTCCAGCACACCCGGCCGGGGTTCACGTTTCAGCATCATCCTGCCTCGAACGTGACCTCCTCTGTCTGACCCGGTTCTCCACCGGTGCCACTGCCCGTCCCGCTTAACGGGCAGTGGTCCAGGAGCTCTCCCCCTACTTCGTATCCATAATAATCGGCAGTCCGTCTTTCCCCGCACCGACGATGATGACCTTGGTGTTTGGTGAGTTGGACAGTTTCTCTGTCGCTTCGATCCCCTTCCACCGGAGAAGTTGTTCGCTGATGCCCTGGGCAACGATCGTCTGGAAATCGGCGATACCTTTCGCTTCGATCCTCTTCCGGTCCGCTTCCTGACGCTCCTTCAGGAGGATGAACTCCATGCGCTGCGCCTCCTGATCGGCACGCTGTTTCTGTTCGATTGCCTCGGTCAGCTGTGTGGGAAGCGCCACATTGCGAAGCGGTGTGGATTCCACAATCACACCCCGTACCGCCACCGTACGGGCTAGCTCTTCCTGAATCGCAAGTCCGAGCCGTTCACGTTCCGTGGAATACAGCGCGCTGGCCTGAAAACTGGCCGTGACAGACCGGCTGTGCGAGCGGAACTGCGGGATGAGCACGATAGTCTCGTAGTCGCCGCCGGAAATCGTTTGATACACGCGGGCCGCGGAATCCGGGTTCAGCCGGTACAACACGCTGATCTCCAATCCGATTGTCAGCCCTTCGCGTGAGAGCACCTGCATGTTCTCTTTGTGTTCACGCGTCTGGGTCGAGAATTTGTGCACGCGTGCCATCGGATTTACCAGGCTGATGCCGGGAGGAAGCGTCTTCTCCGAAACGATACCGAAGAAGTCCACCACTCCCACATGACCGGCAGGGACCTGGGTGAAGAACTGCGAGATCGCCAGGACCGCGAACACAACGAGTCCCAGCAGGGAGATGGTTGCAAGCGAACGAAACGAAAGATTGTTCTCCTTCACTTTGCGTACGGCACCGCGCCACGCGAAAAACGCAACGATGACGACGAGAAGACTCAGGATAAACAGCATAGGGACTCTCCTTGTTAGCTATTCTACTTGACTACGGAATTGGTGACTACACGCCAAACGAAATTCTGACGGCAGACGCCTGATGATCAGACAAGTAGACGCCTGATGATCAGACAGGCAGACGCCTGATGATCAGAACAGTTATGTCGTCCGCCGGCGGTTCAGACCCCTGATGGGTCACTACTGCCGACAGGATTGCGTCCATGATTTCCCTGGCGCTGTACTGCTTGTGCGCATCGACCAGATGCGCCAGCCGCTCCTCGCCGAGCAACTCCTGCCGCTCGTTGGTGGCTTCCGGAATGCCGTCCGTGTACAGCACAATCACATCTCCCGGTTCCAGGGTGACTGTCTCTTCTTCGAATGACACTCCTTCGATGATCCCCATCAGCGTGCCCCCGGTGTCGAGCAGGCGCAGGGGTTTTCCGGGAGATGCCAGGAGCGGGGGGTTATGTCCCCCGTTGCTGTACTGAAATGTGTGCTCCCGGGTGTCCAGGACGCCATAGACAAGCGTGACGAATTTCTCCGGTGACGTGCTGGCCACCAGCCGCTGATTCAGCAGTGTCGTGCAGGCCCCGGCGCTTGCAGCTTCATGAGCAACATCGCGAACGGAGGCCTGGATGTGTGCCATGAGAAGCGCTGCCGGGAGGCCTTTGCCCGATACGTCGCCCATGCTGATGGCCAAACGCTGGGGGTCCAGGCGAATGAAGTCATAGAGATCCCCGGCAATATCCCGGGCAGGGAGGGCAGTTGCGGCAAATTCGTATCCGGGCACGGTCGGGACATGCGCCGGCAGCAGGCTCAGCTGCACTTCACGCGCAGCAAGCAGATCACGTTCTATCCGGATCTTCCGGCGTTCCTGCTCGACAAGCCGCGCGTTTTCCAGTGCGATGGCCGCATGAAGAGAGAGCGCATGCATGATGCGTGCATCGTCATCGCTGAATTCGCCGTTGCGCTTGTTCAGCAGTTGCACCACACCGATGATCTTTCCGGTATTCGTATGGATTGGCATGCAGAGAATCGAACGGGTCCGGTAGCCGGTCTGCCGGTCAAAGTCCGGGTTGAACCGCGGATCAAGATATGCATCGGGTATGTTTATCGTGTCCCCGGTGGCAGCGACATATCCCGCTATTCCTTTGCCAAGCGGTACACGGATAGTGACGCGATTGGCCCCGTCCAACCCCTTGGCAACGCGGGTCCATAGCTCCTGCTTCGTCTCATCCAGAATGTAGACCGTCCCGCGGTCCCCATCGACAATCCCGAGGGCGATGTCCAGAAGAATATCCAGCAGCTCATTCAGGTCGAGAGTCGAATTGAGACTCTTGGCGGCTTCGATGAGCCGTTCGAGCGTGCGGAGCTCGTGCTTGTGCTGCGCATTTCGCCGGCCGGTCTCGGCAATGTAATGATTGTTCAACGCGCGGAGACGTATGCTGAGTACCTGGAGAAGACGGATGGCCAGTGCGGGACACCGGTAGAGCAGCTGTTCAAAGTCAGCTTTTCCCAGCGCATAGGTGACGCACTCCTCGATTGCCGCAACGCGCGCCGAGCGGGGCCGGCTGGCAATCGGTTCGAGCTCACCAAAGCAATCGCCCGGATGCAGCAGCGCCAGAAGCTGCTCTTCGCCGGGATGGGGCTGCTTGGTAATCCGTACGCGCCCTTCGACCAGGAAAAACACTTCACCGCCGTATCCCTCATCTTCAATGATCGTCTCTCCGGACCGATACCTGTGTTCGGTCAGTTGTGGTTCAAGAAGACGGAATTCGTCGTCGGAGAGGGTCTCAAGCAATACATTGTAGCGCAGCCGGTTCCGGCTCAGGGAGTCGTTGAAGGTTGCCATGCTGATTGGCAACATAACGGCATCCATATGGAAAGTCAAGAGGAAATCGTGAACGCCTGTCTTTGCATTTCCGCCCGCGTCTCTGTATGTTTGTCTCAATCATTCACACACACCCGGAGAATTCGTGGAACCACGTAAGCCTTCCCGTCTGAACCCTGGCGATCTCATCGGCATCATTTCACCTGCAAGCCGCATTCTGGATCCGTCACGCATTGAGAAAGGTGTCGCTTATCTGGAACGGATGGGGTACCGGACCGTTCTCGGAAAACATGTTCTGGAGACCTACGGCTATCTTGCCGGCACTGACGAGGAGCGCGTGGCCGACATCCATGACATGTTCACACACAAGGATGTCAAGGCCATTATGTGCATCCGCGGCGGCTATGGAACGCCACGGCTGCTTTCCCTGATCGACTATTCTCTCGTCGCCCGTCATCCGAAAATCTTTGTAGGATACAGCGACATTACATCCCTTCAACTCGCACTCTGGAAAAAATGCAGGCTGGTGACATTTCAGGGACCGATGGTGGGAGTGGATCTGGCCGATCCGCTGGACAGTATGACGGAAGAGATCTTCTGGAGACTCCTCACGTCACCGAAAAAGGCCGGCCAGGTCATTCCTCCAGAGGAGCCTGCTGTTCTCGTGCGGAAGGGAAAGGCCTCGGGCCGTCTGCTCGGAGGAAACCTCGCGCATCTCGTCGCCATCCTGGGAACAGTCCATCAGCCGTCATTTACCGACTCCATCCTATTCCTGGAAGACATCGGCGAGGAGCCATACCGGATCGACAGAATGATGACGCAGCTCCGTCACGCAGCGATTCTGGAGAATGCCCGGGCACTCCTGACAGGCCAGTTTACCGACTGCAGTCCCAAAGACCCCGCAAAGCCATCACTCAGTCTAGAGACGATTTTCCGGGAGATCGGCACGATGGTCCCTGTTCCCTTCCTGGCTGGACTCCCGTTCGGGCATGAGGCACGCAAGATCACCATTCCCATGGGGATCCGGGCCCGGGTCAATACGGAAGCGCATACACTGGAGTATCTGGAAGGAGCCGTGATCTGAGCTGCGGTTGAATCTCTGTCAAAATTGTGCTACAATGACAGCATGCTCAAGATTGCGGTGTTCGGGTCGGGACGGGGATCGAACTTCAAAGCGGTATTGGATGCGATTCAGAATGGCGAGTTGCCGGATTCCCGTATTGTCCTTGTTGTGAGCAACAATTCGGACGCCGGCATCCTCGATCTCGCGCGTGCTGCCGGACTGCCGGCCCGCCACATCAGCCAGAAACTCTCCGGATCGGAGGAAGCTTTTACGGCCGATCTCCTTGCATCTCTTCGCGCAGCCGCGGCGAACCTGATCGTCCTCGCGGGATATATGAAACAGCTTCCATCTTCCGTCATCGCGGCGTACCGTCATCGTATTCTGAACATTCACCCTGCCCTCCTGCCATCGTTTGGCGGTAAGGGGATGTACGGGCTCCGCGTCCACCAGGCAGTTCTGGCAGCCCACGAATCCCTGAGCGGGGCGACCGTGCACATTGTCGATGAAGAGTACGATCATGGACCGATCGTCCTTCAGCGCACAGTGCCGGTCCTTGCGTCAGATTCGGCGGAGAGTCTCGCCGCACGCGTTCTTGAAATGGAACACACGGTCCTTCCGGAGGCCCTCCGGCTGTTTGCTGAAGGAAGAGTCTCTGTGGTGGAAGGACAATCGCACGTTCATGTCATCTCCTTGCAGGAGTAACGGTGGCCCGCATTCGTCGTGCTTTGATCAGTGTCTCTGACAAACGCGGCCTTGCTGCCTTTGTCTCGGGCCTTCGTGCTCTGGACATAGAAATCATCTCGACGGGAGGCACCTTCTCGTTTCTGCAGCAGTCCGGCATCGACGCAAAGCAGGTTTCCGCAATCACCGGCTTCCCCGAAATCCTGGACGGCAGGGTGAAGACACTGCATCCGGTCATCCATGCCGGTCTGCTTGCCGTGCTGGATAACCCCGAGCACGTGCGACAGCTTGAAGAACACAAGATCTCGCCGATCGACATGGTTGTGGTGAATCTGTATCCGTTTGCGCAGACAATTGCCCGTCCCGAAGTACGTCTCGAAGATGCCGTGGAGCAAATCGATATCGGCGGCCCCTCGATGCTCCGCTCAGCGGCAAAGAACTTCCGCCACAAAGCCGTGATCGTGAACCCCGACCGGTACGATGCGATCCTGCAGGAACTGCGTGCCAGCGGCGGGAGCATCAGCGAGGAGACCTGCTTCTCGCTTGCACGGGAGGTCTTCCAGCACACCGCAGCGTACGATGCTGTGATTGCAGGCTATCTGGATCGGACGGCGGGTGATGCAACAGGACTCCCCGCAACATTTTCGGTCACCGCACCGCGCGAGATCTCCCTGCGGTACGGCGAGAATCCCCATCAGCAGGCTGCGTTGTTCGGACGATGGGGAGAGACATTCGAGAAACTGCACGGCAAGGAACTTTCCTTCAATAATATAGTCGATGTCTCCGCCGCCGGCGCACTGATCGCCGAGTTTGACGAACCGGCCGTGGCAATCATCAAGCACACGAATCCGTGCGGGGTCGGAACCGGCGCGTCGCTGGCAGAAGCGTATGCCCATGCGTTCGCCACCGACACAAAATCCCCCTACGGAGGCATCGTCGCAGTCAACCGCCCGCTGGATATGGCGGCGGCAGAAGAGATCAACAAGATTTTCACGGAAGTCATTATCGCGCCGGACTTTCCTAAAGAGGTGCTTGCGCTGCTGCAGAAGAAAAAGGATCGCCGTCTGATCCGACTGCGCGGGGATCTCCGCGAACGGCGCGACGCCGACGTCCGCAGCGTCCCGGGCGGATTCCTTGTCCAGGAACCCGACGTGCGGCCGATCGATACTGAAGGATTCCGTGTGGTGACCCGGCGGCAGCCGACAGATCTTGAGATTCGTGCACTGCGTTTTGCCTGGCGCGTGGCCAAGCATGTCAAATCCAATGCCATCGTCTATGCCGGACCTGACCGCACGCTGGGGATTGGTGCAGGACAGATGTCAAGGGTCGACTCGGCGAGGATCGCAGCGCGCAAATCCGCCGATGAAGGATTGTCCCTGCAGGGCTCGGTGGTCGGGTCGGATGCATTCTTCCCGTTCGCCGACGGATTACTTGAAGCTATCCATGCGGGCTCCACCGCGGTGATACAGCCCGGAGGCTCCATCCGCGACGAGGAAGTCATCGCCGCGGCAGATGCACACAATGTCGCGATGATATTCACAGGAACCAGACACTTCAGACACTGACGCCATGGGTCTGTTTTCGTTCTTCTCAGCCGATCTCGCCATCGATCTCGGCACCGCCAACACCCTCATTCACATGAAGGGGAAGGGTGTTGTGCTTAATGAACCTTCCATTGTGGCTTTCGATCGGAATACGAAGAAGATCGTTGCCATCGGACGGGAAGCCCAGCAGATGCTCGGGAGAACGCATCGTGACATCCGGACCATCCGTCCGATGCGCGACGGCGTGATCGCGGACTTTGAGATTGCAGAAGGCATGCTCCGCGAGTTCATCCGGAAGATCCACGCAAACTGGATGCCGAGCCGCAGAATTGTCATCAGCGTCCCCAGCGGCGTTACTGAGGTCGAGAAACGCGCTGTCCGCGACGCAGCAGAGCATTCCGGTGCAAAAGAGGTCCACCTTGTCGCCGAACCCATGGCAGCGGCCATTGGAGTCGGACTGGATGTCGAAGCTGCAGTAGGCAACATGATTGTCGACATCGGCGGGGGAACCACCGAGATCGCTGTCATTGCCCTGTCCGGCATCGTCAATGAAGAGTCGATCCGCGTTGCCGGCGACGAAATGAACAATGCCATCATCCAGTTCTTCAAGAAGAACCACAACATCCTCATCGGCGAACGCACGGCCGAGGCAATCAAGTGCGAGGTGGGCTCTGCAATGCCGCTCAAGGAGGAGATTACGATCCGGGTCAAAGGGCGCGATCTGGTCAACGGCATTCCCAAAACCACCGAAGCCAGCTCCGTGGAAATCCGTGAATCCCTGAGCGAACCCGTCATTCAGATCATCGAAGCCGTCAAGCTCACGCTTGAACGGACCCCGCCCGAGCTCTCAGCCGACATTCTGGACCGCGGCGTGATGCTGAGCGGAGGAGGAGCACTCCTGCGAGGACTCGACGAACGGCTCCGCCTCGAGACCCAACTGCCTGTGCACGTTTCAGAGGATCCCCTCTCGGCTGTCGTGCGCGGCACCGGCAAGATACTCGAGAATCTGAACAGGTATTCCAAGGTCCTTCTCAAGAGCAAACGCTACTAGCGGCCACGGCCGGCATTCCTGCGGGAGCCATGCTCAAACGCGTCTACGATATCATTGTTCTCTTCAAGGAATATGTCCTCCTCGCGGTCTATCTTCTGATCTCGATTCTGCTCCTCGCTGTCAACACCACCGATCAGGCCCGGGTTATTCGCGGTCATGTCCTTACTGCCGCAGGCGTTGTGCAGGATGTGTTCGGCTTCATCCCCAACTATTTTGCGCTGCGGCAGCAAAACCGGATCCTGCGCGAGCAGAACCTCACCCTCTCCGATGAGGTCAACCGCCTCCGGGAGGCAGCACTGGAGAATATCCGCCTCCGCCGGCTGGTCGGCCTGCGCGAGCAACCGGCGTTCGGCTATGTCAGCGCGCAGGTGGTCGGATCACAAGTCCAGGCCCTGCGCAATACCGCCACAATCAATGCCGGGACAGAGGACGGAGTTCTTGTGGGAATGCCCGTGGTGACCGACCAGGGACTCGCTGGAAGAATTGTGTCGACAGGCTCCAGGTATGCCATTGCACAGCTCCTGTACCACAAGGATCTGCGTGTGAGCGCGCGCATCCAGCGAAGCCGCGTGAACGGCATTATCCGGTGGACAGGCGGGAGCGAGCTGCAATTCGCACATGTGCCCAAGACACTGGACGTCGTCGAAGGTGACGTCGTCATCACATCCGAATTCAGCAGTCTCTTTCCTTCAGGCATCCGTATTGGCATCGTCACATCCACCCGTCAGCTTCCGGGCGAACTTTTCCAGGCAATTACCGTGCATCCCTCAGTGGACTTTGACCGCCTGGAAGAAGTGTTTGTCGCGAAGGTTGTTCCGGATTCCAGCCGCGTTGCCCTCGAGCGCCGGACAAACGACTGACCATCCCGCCTATGACACGCTGGTTCATAATTGCCCTCATCTCGCTTGCCGTGCTGCTCCTGCAGACGACTCTCATCCCGTTCGTGGCGGTTGGCACGATTGTCCCGGACCTCATCCTGATCTGGGTTGTCGTGCTCGGCATTGCGCGCGGACAGATCACGGCGTCGACGGTCGGCTTTGTTCTCGGCCTCGGGCTGGATCTCCTTGCGGGCGATGACGGGATGCTGGGCCTGTCATCGCTGACGAAGACGGTGGCAGGATTCATGGCCGGCTATACCTTCAACGAGAACAAGACAATGCAGAACCTGAGTTCTGCGCAGTTTCCCCTTACTGTTGCCGTCGTGAGCCTCGTGCATAATCTCCTCTATTTTGTTATCTTCCTTCAGGGGACGGATATTTCATGGAACGATGCGGTCCTCCGGCACGGCATACCGGCAACCGCATACACCGTCCTCGTGTCGTTAATCCCGATGTTCATTATGGCACGCCGGAACCGCTCCTGACACATGGCTGTACAGGAAGACATACAGATCTACCGCAAGCGGCGGATCCTCTACACAGTGCTCGCACTGATGATGCTCCTGTTCCTCGGCCGCCTGTATCAGCTCCAGATGATCTACAGTGAGGAGTACGGACGGAAATCCGAAGAGAACAGCGTCCGCGTGATCACGAAGGAACCGGTACGCGGGTATATGTATGACCGCAACAACACGCTGGTTGTGGACAATCGCCCGTCGTTCAGCGTGACACTGATGCCGTACGAGTTCGATAAGAACACCATCGGCTTCCTGGCCCGCACACTTGCCCTTGATACCGCCCTCATCCAGGAACGTCTCCGCACCGGAGAACACTATTCCCGATTCGCGCCGGTAAAGATCAAACGCGACATCGATTTCCGCGAGTTGTCCGCCCTCGAGGAAAACCGGGACCGGCTGCCCGGGGTTGACTTCCAGGTGGAATCCAAACGTGTCTACACCACACCCGCACATGCAACACACATCCTCGGCTACACGAAAGAAATCTCCGAATCCCAGATCAAGAGTTTCGGCGGGGATTACACGCAGGGAGATGTTGTGGGATCTTCCGGACTCGAAGGCGGATATGAACACAGCCTGAGAGGAGAAAAGGGAGCAGAATTCAGCACAGTGAATGTGCGAGGACAGGTCGTCGGTGGTTTTGAAAGCGGCAAGCTGGACGTGCAGGCTGTCGACGGCAATGATCTGATCCTGACCATGGATTTCGGACTCCAGTCGTTTGCAGAGTCATTGATGACCGGCCGCCGCGGCGCTGTGGTCGCGATCGATCCACGGAACGGCGAACTCCTCGCCATGGTCAGCGCACCGGACTACGACCTGTCGGTCTTCAGCGGCGTGACGCCTCCGCAGATCTGGAATTCCATGAATGCGGATCCGTCAAAGCCCCTGTTTAACCGGGCGACACTGACCCGGTACCCTCCGGGCTCAACATTCAAGATGGTCCTCGCCATCGCTGCCCTGGAAAGCAAGACCGTCACACCATCATGGCGGGTCTCCTGCAGCGGCGCGTTCCGGTTCGGGAACAAGACGTTCAAAGACCTGCACGTCCATGGATCCGTGGATATGATCACCGCGATTCAGCAATCGTGCAACGTCTATTTCTACCAGCTGATGCTGAAGACCGGGCTTGATGAATGGGCGCACTATGGAAAAGAGCTGGGCTTCGGGATGCTGACCGGCATTGACGTCGCCGAGGAAAATCCCGGCCTGTTGCCCACGACGGCATTCATGAACAGACGCTACGGACCATCGGGATGGACGCGTGGTTTTCTGCCGAGCCTTGGGATCGGGCAGGGTGAACTCGGTGTGACTCCCCTGCAAATGGCCTGCTACGCGATGGTGCTCGCAAACTGGGGAGAATATCATCAACCCCATGCAGTCCGGGCTGTCGTTCAGAAGGATGTCCGCCGTGTTGACACGCTGGCCTTCCAGAGCCGGCGCACCAGCATCTCCATCGATACATGGGCGATTGTGCGCGAAGGAATGCGCCGGGCGGTAGAGCACCCTGGCGGAACAGGCGGTCTTGCGCGCATCAAGGGGATCGAGGTAGCCGGGAAGACCGGAACTGCTCAAAATCCGCACGGTCCTGACCACGCATGGTTTGTTGGATTCGCACCCTATGAAGATCCCCGCATAGCCATTGCTGTGCTGGTAGAAAACGCCGGGTTCGGCGGATCTCATGCCGCCCCGATTGCCGGTATGTGCATGGAACGGTACCTCTACGGCTACCTGATCAGAAATACCCCGTCTCCGTCCGCCCCGCACCCCGCAATCGCCGGGCGTCAAACCGTTGCAGTACCTCTTGCCTCTGAAGAGCGGTAAGGTATGATAGAATTCCTCAAACGGCATTTTGACCTGCAAATCGGCGTTTCGACGCTCCTCCTCGCCCTGATCGGCCTGGTATCCGTCTACAGCGCGACCTACGATGCGCGCGCCTCTGAGATCTTCTTCAAGCAGCTGACGTGGATCCTGGCCGGGACCGCGGTGATGCTGGTGATTGCGTTTCTCCCGTTTCGGTTCATGCAGTCGATCTCCTACCCGACATACTTGTTGTCGATCCTCATGCTTGTCATCGTTCTCCTGCTCGGCAAGACCGTTTCCGGATCGACGAGCTGGTTCAATCTCGGCTCCTTCCGCATCCAGCCATCGGAATTTGCCAAGATCACAACGGTGCTGGCGCTGGCATCGTATCTCTCCCGCTCGGACGTCTCCTTGCGCTCGCGGCGCGGACTCATCATGACGGCGGGCATTGTCCTTCTTCCCGTGGCACTCATCATGATGCAGCCGGATTTCGGCACGGCGGTGATCTACGGCGGGATGTCGTTTGCCATGCTGTACTGGGGAGGCGCTTCACGCTTCACGTTGATTGCGGTGGTTGCTCCCTTCGCTGCCGCCCTCGCAGCACTCCTCGGAACAACAGCTTTCCTGATCGTCATCGCTGTCTTCGGCGTCCTGATCTACGTGACCAGAGAGCATCTTCTCGTTGCTGCTGTGGTGTTTTCGCTGATGGTCCTGATCGGTATTTCGGTCCAGTTTATCTACGACGGACTGCGGCCCTATCAACAGAAACGAATTGACACCTTCCTGGATCCCGGCGCCGATCCTCTTGGTGCAGGCTACAATATCCTGCAGTCCAAAGTGGCAATAGGCTCGGGCGGCCTGATCGGAAAGGGATATCTCCATGGATCCCAGACGCAGCTGAATTTCATCCCGGAGCAATGGACAGATTTCATCTTCTGTGTGCCGGGTGAAGAATTTGGCTTTCTTGGTGCCGCAACGGTGCTGTTTCTGTTCACCGTGCTGCTGGCCCGGGGAATTACCCTCTCAGCGATGGTGAAGAGCCGGTACGGCAGTTATGTCGCCGTCGGCCTCTCCGCCATCCTTGCGACTCATGTTTTCGTCAACATCGGAATGGCCCTCGGCCTCTTTCCCGTCATCGGCGTGCCGCTGCCCTTTCTCAGCTATGGAGGATCGGCGCTTCTCACAAGCATGACTATCGTGGGAATTCTGATGAACCTTTACACTAACCGCAAAGAATACTAATGAAGACTCTGCGCAACGTCCGCCGTTCGTCCCCGGAAGTACCGTCAACCAACCTCCGCTGGCGCTGCACGCCTGCAATGATCGGCGTTGACCGGATTGAAGATGTGACCCCGCTCGAGGCAATCATCGGCCAGGACAGAGCGTTGCGTGCGCTGGCGCTCGGACTCGATATTCAGCAGAACGGTTACAATATCTTTGTGACCGGATTTTCGGGCACCGGCCGCACCACCACGATCAAGCGCCTCTTGCGGGAAGTGGAAGGGCGGCCCGCGCAGCTCACGGACAAGTGCTATGTGCACAACTTCCGCGATCCGGATTCACCCATCATGATCACACTCCCCGCCGGCAAGGGGATGGCGTTCAAAAAGGACATGGCGGGATTTCTCACCGAACTCATGAAGGCAATCCCTGCCGTGTTCGAAAGCCGCCGGTATGCGGAGCAGCGCAAGGACACGCTTGAGCACTTTCAACAACGGCAGCGCACTGTGCTGCGCGAGTTCGAGAAGCGCGTGAGGGAGCGGGGCTTTGAGGTCGTGCAGGTCCAGGCCGGCGGCGGCACACGTCCCGAAATCGCTCCCGTCTTCGAAGGCAATCCCACCAGCATGGAACAGCTGCATGCCCGCGTGGACTCCGGCGAGATCACCGCCGATGACCTGAAGCGCATGGAGGCCCAGCATACGGAGCTCGAGAAGCAGATGGACCTCATCATGCGAGAGATGCGCAACATCGAGAGGAAAGCCAAGAAATCACTCGAAGACCTCAACCATCGTATCATCGTCCCGGTCGTTGACGAATCGCTCGAGGACCTGCGCCAGCGGTATCCGATACAGCGCGTGCAGGAGTATCTGAACGATGTGGAGACGGATGTTCTCGAAAACCTCCACCGGTTCCAGCAGCGTGAGGAGCCCCAGCAGGGTATTCTTGCCTTCACTGCGCAACGGGAAGAAGAGCCGTTCCAGGAATACCAGGTCAATGTCATCGTGGACAATACCGACACGCCGGGCACACCTGTCATTATTGAATCCAACCCCCGTTTCAAGAATCTCTTCGGCACCATCGAACGGGTGGTGGACAGAAACGGGATGCTGCGCTCCGATTTCACGAGGGTGAAAGCGGGTTCCATGCTGAAGGCCGACGGCGGGTTCCTGGTGATCAACGCCATCGACGCATTGACCGAGTCGGGAGTCTGGAATACCCTGAAACGCGTACTGCGAAACCGGCAACTCGAGATTCAGGCCTTTGACGGCGGACTCTTCGGCGTCACTACCGCCCTCAAACCGGAACCGATCGACATTAATGTCAAAGTCATCATGGTGGGGGATTCCCAGATCTACCAGCTGCTCTTCGGACTGGACGAGGATTTCAAGAAGATCTTCAAGGTACGGGCGGATTTCGATGTGGAGATGTCAAACGACGCCAAGTCGATCGGATCGTATGTCTCGTTCATCAAGACCCTCTGCGAACACGAGCAACTGCTTCCCTTCGAAGTAAGCGCCGCCGCGGAAGTGATTGAATACGGAGCCCGCCTGGCCGGGCAGCAGAAGAAGCTCTCCACCCGGTTCAGTGTGCTTGCCGATGTCCTCCGTGAAGCCAGCTACTGGGCGACACGCGAGAATGCCACCCGTGTCAATGGCGCACATGTGCGGACCGCCATCCGCGAACGGATCGAACGGGTCAACATGCTCGAGGAGAAGATCCAGGAGATGATCATGGACGGTTCCATCATGATCGACACGGAGGCGCGGGTCGTCGGTCAGGTCAACGGACTCTCCGTCTATCAGCTTGCCGAACATGAATTCGGCCGTCCTTCACGCATTACCGCAAAGACATCCATGGGCCGTGCCGGGATCATCAATATCGAGCGCGAAGCCTCGATGAGCGGACCAACGCACAACAAGGGGGTGCTCATTCTGAGCGGCTACCTCCGGTGGATGTATGCCCAGGATAAACCGCTCGTGCTGAGTGCAAGCCTGGCGTTTGAGCAGTCCTATTCCGGCGTGGACGGCGACAGCGCATCGTCCACCGAAATCTATGCACTCCTGTCCAGCCTTGGGGGTCTCCCGCTGCGGCAGGACCTTGCCGTGACCGGCTCGGTGAATCAACACGGAGAAATCCAGCCGATCGGCGGCGTCAATCAGAAGATTGAAGGATTCTTCGATGTCTGCAACGCGCGCGGACTGACCGGGACACAGGGAGTACTGATCCCGAAGCAAAATGTGCAGGACTTGATGCTCAGACACGACGTCGTTGAAGCTGTGGCGAACAAACAGTTCCACGTGTACGCGATCTCCAGCGTCGATGAGGGGATTGAATTGCTCACCGGCAAGCCTGCCGGCACCCGCAAGGCCGGTGGCCTGTTCACCGCCGGGAGCGTGCATGCCCGGGTCGACGCACGGCTGCGTGAGTTCGCCCGCAAACAGAAATCATTCGGACGATGAATCCCGGCGACTTCAGGGCGCATGCGCACGAGCTGGTCGACTGGATGGCCGACTATCTCGAACAGGTGGAACGCCTTCCCGTGAAGCCCGATCTGCAGCCCGGCACAGTACTGAAGCAGCTTCCTCTTGCTCCACCGGACGATGGTGAACCATTCTCCGCGGTGTTCCGCGATTTCCGTGAGATCATCCTGCCCGGCATGACACACTGGCAACATCCTTCGTTCTTTGCCTACTTCCCCGCCAACTCGAGTCCGCCGTCCATCCTTGCAGAGATGCTGACCGCAACGCTCGGCGCGCAGTGCATGAGCTGGGCAACATCACCGGCCGCCACCGAATTGGAAGAACGGGTAATGGAATGGCTGCGCACGATGATCGGCCTGCCGTCAACGTTCACAGGAGTCATCCAGGATACCGCATCCACCGCTACACTCTGCGCACTCCTTACGGCACGGGAACGCCGCTCTGCGTTCCGGATCAATGAGCGGGGGTTTGCTGCGGAAATGCGGTTCACGGTCTACTGCTCCGCCGAAGCACACTCTTCTATAGAGAAGGCAGCCAAGATCGCCGGTTTCGGCAGGGAGTATCTTCGCAAGATTCGTGTGGACGACGATTTCGCGTTGATCCCCTCCGCTCTCGACGAGGCTGTCACACGGGACCTTCGTCTTGGCTACACCCCTCTCTGCGTCGTCGCAGCCGTCGGCACGACCGGATCGACCGGTCTGGATCCGCTCCGCCCCATTGCAGCACTGTGCAGGAAACACGGAATCTGGCTTCACGTGGACGCTGCCTATGCCGGCTCTGCATTGCTCCTCCCGGAGTTCCGCTGGATTGCCGATGGTGTGGAGGAAGCAGATTCGGTAGTCTTCAATCCCCACAAATGGCTGCTGACCAACTTCGACTGTTCGGCCTACTTCGTGCGGGATGTGGAGGCGCTTGTGCGCACCTTCGAGATCCTTCCAGAGTATCTGAAAACTCCGGAAGGTGACCGCGTCAAGAACTATCGTGACTGGGGGATTCAACTCGGCCGGCGGTTCCGCGCTCTGAAGCTCTGGTTTGTGATCCGTACCTACGGCGTGCACGGCCTGCAGCAGTTCCTCCGCACCCAAATCGCCATGGCCCAAAGGTTGGCCAGGCGGGTCCAATCGACCCCCGGGTTTCAGATTCTCGCGCCTGTTCCGCTGAACGTTATCTGCTTCCGTTACGCTCCATCGGGTCTCACCGAGCCCGCAGCGCTCGACGCGCTCAACGTCAGGCTCCTGGAATCCCTCAATCAGACTGGGCTCCTCTATCTCTCGCATACGCGCCTCGCGGGACGATTCACTCTCCGTCTGGTCGTCGGACAGACCTACGTTCAGCAACACCATGTGGACGAGGCGTGGGAGCGTATTGTCGCAACCGCACAAGGATTGTAAGCAAGCGCTTTGTTTTCCCCCTCCTTTTTTGTTACTTATATGTTCATATCTCTCTTCCTTCCACGTTTGGGCACGCATGATACTCACAGACACACAGATATGCGACGAAATGCGGAAAGGCACGATTGTCATCGAGCCTTTCGACCCGGAATGCCTCGGATCAAATTCCTATGACGTCCACCTTGGCCGCACGCTTGCAGTGTACAGGGACGAAATTCTGGATGCTCGCGTCCACAACAAGGTGGATTATCTCGACATCCCGGACGAAGGCCTGATTCTGCTCCCGCACAGGTTCTATCTCGGCGTCACGGTCGAGTACACGGAAACCCATGCCCATGTGCCGTTTCTGGAAGGAAAGAGCAGCATAGGCAGGCTCGGCATCGACATTCATGCGACGGCGGGAAAGGGGGATATCGGCTTCTGCAATACATGGACGCTGGAGATTTCCGTGAAGCAGCCCGTGCGCGTCTATGCAGGCATGCCGATAGGCCAGCTGATCTATTTCGAGGTGTCGGGCACACCGGCAACGCCATACCGGAAGAAAACCAGCGCAAAGTATTCAGCGCGGACCGACAAGCCCGTTGAATCCATGATGTGGAAAAACTTCCTCCCCAAGGAGCAACTATGAGCATGTACACACGGATTGCAGCGACCACGCTCATTCTTATGACCGTTGTCATGGCGGGGATGGCACACGCTCAGGCAAAGCGACCGATCACCATTGCCGATATGGGCACCATGAAGCGCATCGCGTCTCCCGCACTTTCACCCGACGGCAAATGGGTCGCCTATACGCTGACCACTCCAAATGTCCAGGAGAACAAGAACAGTTCCGACCTCTGGATATCTTCTGTGGACGGGTTGGTGCACCGCCAGCTGACCACACATGCGGCGGCAGACCGGAACGCATCATGGTCTCCTGACGGTAAGTGGATCCTGTTCGAATCCACACGGTCCGGAGAAAATCAGCTCTGGCTGATCAGTCCGACAGGAGGAGAACCCCGGCAGTTTACGACGCTGTCGACCGGAGCTTCTCAGGCGGTCTGGTCGCCAGACGGATCGATGATTGCATATGTATCGGAGGTCTTCCCTGAGTATTCCGACAAGCCGTTCAGCGAAAGCGATGTGTTGAACAAGAAGAAACTCAAGGATCTCAGTGAAGGGAAGATCAAGGCACAGGTGTTCACGCGGTTGCTGTACCGGCACTGGGATCACTGGGTGGAGGGCAAACGCCAGCATATCTTCGTTCAGCCGCTCGAGGGGGGAGAACCCCGGAACCTCACGCCGGGAGACCGGGATGCAGTGCCAAGCTCATCCACATTTTCCGCGGGCATCGACTTCTGCTTCTCTCCTGACGGGAAAGAGATTGCATACACTGCGACGCCGGTTCCTGCCCGTGAAGAAGCCTGGAACACCAATCACGATATCTACATCCTCCCGCTTTCAGGCGGAGCGCCTCGACAGTTGACCACCAATCCTGCTGCCGATGGCTATCCGCAATATTCACCGGACGGGAGGTACATCGCCTATCGCGCGCAGCAGAAGCCGGGCTTCGAAGCAGACCGCTGGCAACTGATGCTGTATGATCGCGCAACGCAAACTGTGCGGAGCCTGACCGCATCGTTTGATGCATCCGTGGAATCTCCCGTCTGGTCGCCCGACAGCAAGCTTCTCTATTTTGAAGCAGAGGAGCGTGCGCGCACCCCCATCTTCTCGGTGTCTGTAGCCGGCAACGGCATAAAGAAAGTTGTAGACGGCCGGACGAACCATAACCTCTGCATTTCTTCTGACGGATCGTTTCTCGTGTTCACGCGCGTCGGAGCGACGCGGCCTGCGGAAATCTACCGTGCCGGAACCAATGGCAAAGAGCTGCGTCCGGTAACCGGCGTCAACGATGCCGTGTTTGCGCAGCTCACAATTCCCGAACCCGAATCCATCACGTTCGCCGGCGCAGGCGGGACCCGTGTTCAGGCCTGGCTGTTCAAGCCTCCACAGTTCGACCCCGCAAAGAAGTATCCGCTTGTGCTCATGATTCATGGCGGACCGCAGGGTGCGTGGGCAGACAGCTGGTCATACCGCTGGAATCCGCCGCTCTGGGCTGCCCAGGGATATGTCGTGCTTGCCCCGAACCCGCGGGGCAGCACCGGCTTCGGCCAGCAGTTCGTCAATGAGATCAGCGGGGATTGGGGTGGAAAGGTGTTTGTGGATCTGATGAAGGGACTCGATACCGTCTGCACATTTGCCTACATCGATTCCACCCGCAAAGCAGCTGCGGGCGCATCATTCGGCGGCTACATGGTAAACTGGATTCTCGGACATGGAGGCAGCAGGTTCAAGGCTCTCGTCACACACGACGGTGTGTACAACTTTGAAAGTATGTACGGCTCGACGGATGAGGTGTGGTTCGACGAATGGGATCACAGCGGCGCGCCATGGGATGTCCCCGAGGAGTACCGGCGCTTCTCACCTCATGTGTACGCGAAGAACTTCCGGACACCAACGCTCGTCATCCATGGCGCACTGGACTATCGCATCCCGTACACTGAAGCAATGCAGCTCTTCACGGCTCTGCAAAGACAGAATGTGCCGTCCAAGTTCCTCTACTTCCCGGATGAGAATCACTGGGTGCTGAAACCCGCCAACAGCGAACTCTGGCACCGGACCGTGTTCGAATGGCTCGCGACGTACCTCCAGTAACGAGAACCTCCGCGCTCCCGCACATGAAGACGATTTCCACGGCGCTGTTTCACCGGGTCCTTCCACCCGAACGCCCCGGCCCCGGACCCCATCCGGGTCTGGTGCTTCTTCATGGCAGAGGCGCCGACGAGGAAGACCTGCTCGGTCTCGCCTCGGCTTTTGACGAGCGGTTCTTTGTGATCAGCGCGCGTGCTCCCTTTCCCTATGACTTCGGTGGATACACGTGGTATGATGCCGGGACAGCCGGCGTACCGGAACCCCGGATGTTCCGCGAAAGCTGCGACCGCCTCTCCCGATTCCTGGACGACATCCGCGCACAGTATCCCCTCGATCCGCAGAAAGTTGTTCTGTTCGGCTTCAGCATGGGATGCGTGATGTCATTTGCCATGGCATTGTCAAGACCCGGTCTGGTGAAGGGTGTGTCGGCAAACAGCGGGTACGTGCCGGTGGGAACACATCTGGAGTTGCAGTGGCAGCAACTTGCGGAGACGTCGTTTTTCATCACGCATGGAACGCTCGATCCCGTCATCCCCATTGAGATGGCGCGGCAAACACGCACGCTCTTTGAACGATCCAATGCCCTGTTCATCTACAGGGAGTATCCGGCTGGCCATCAGTTGACCGATTCCGGGGTGGAGGACATTGCGCAGTGGCTGCGCACACTGATCGATACGTAAGCGGTCGTCTGTGCTCTCCGGCGAGCAGCGCACAGTGCTGACCACATTGCGGAGAGCATCGTCCGGGGTACTGTACTGACTCCCGGCCGATGATATTGTAACACACTGGGGGTGCTGTGCAGCGTGTGGAGTACTCTGCCGCTGACGGTGGTGAACGCAGGGGGGGAGCGGCGTACGAAGCAAGAGATGTGGGGACGCCCGCCAGGGCATCCCCACACCACGAAGAAACAGCAACTACTTGTTGACCTCCTGCGCATCGCGTACTGCCATTGCGGTCACGTTCACAATGTCGGCCACTTCATTCCCCGGGATCACCAGATAGACCGGCTTCCGCATACCCACCAGAATCGGTCCCACCTGTTCCGCCCCGCCCAGTTTCCCGAGCAGTTTATACGCGACGTTCGAGGATTCCAGGTTCGGGCAGATCAGCACGTTTGCCGGATGCTTCAATGAACTGAACGGGTAGAGCGCATCCAGTATTTCCTGCGAAACCGCAGTATCCGCCATCATCTCTCCGTCAATCATCAGCCCGGGCATGCGTTTTTTCACCAGCTCCGTCGCATGAGCCATCTTCTTCGACGACGGATGCGGTGTGCTGCCGAAGTTGCTGAACGAAAGCATTGCCACACGTGGTTCGACGTCATAGCTCCGCACTTTTTCCGCCACAAGAATCGCAATGTCGGCCAGTTGCTCTGCAGTAGGATCGAAATTCACCGTCGCATCTGCAATGAACAGGACATCGTTCTTGAAGATCAACATGTACATTCCGGCAATGGTGGAGATGCCGGAGAGCGGTCTGATGATCTGCAACGCCGGACGGATGGTGCCGGGGTAGTTCTCGGTCAGACCGGCTACCAGACCATCTGCATCTCCTTCGTTGACCATCATCATTCCGAAGGGAATCGTCCTGCGGAGCTGTTCGCGAGCGTCGGTGCGCGTGATCCCTTTCCGGTTTCGCAGGTCATAGAACTTGCTGACATAGGTATCGAATTTGGCAGCGCTTGTCGGGTCAACGATCTCCGCCCCCTGGAGATCCAGATCCAGCATTTTGGTTTTTTCTTCAATCACCGCACGATCGCCCAGGAGAACCGGGTGTGCTATCTCTTCGTCCAGAATGATCTGGCAGGCGCGAAGGATTTTTTCTTCGTTCCCTTCGGGAAACACGATGCGTTTGGGCTCTTTTTGCGCCTCATGGATGAACACGCGCATGATCTGCTTTGACCGCCCGAAGCGGCTTTCCAGGGAATCCCGGTAGGCATCAAGGTCCGCAATGGGCTTGCGTGCGACGCCCGTCTCCATGGCCGCTTTGGCAACAGCCGGGGCTTCCCATAGCAGCACCCGGGGATCGAGCGGCTTGGGAATGATGTAGTTCCGTCCGAACTTGAACTTCTCGCCCCCGTACGCCTTGATGACGGAATCCGGAACGTCTTCTTTCGCCAGCGTGGCAAGGGCGTGAGCGGCGGCAAGCTTCATTTCATCGTTGATCGCCGACGCCATCACGTCCAGGGCGCCGCGGAAAATAAAGGGGAAGCCAAGGACGTTGTTGATCTGGTTTGGATAGTCCGATCTCCCCGTCGCCATCACCACATCCTTCCGCGCGGCAAAGGCATCTTCGGGCGATATCTCCGGATCCGGATTGGCCATTGCGAAGATGATGGGATCGGGGGCCATCGTCTTGACCATTTCCTTCGTCAGCACCCCCTTTACGGACACACCGGCAAACACGTCTGCACCCTTCATTGCATCGGCGAGCGTGCGCGCGGAAGTGTCAACAGCGAAGTACTCTTTGTACGGATTCATGCCCTCCGTACGGCCCTTGTAGACCACGCCCTTGGTGTCGCAGAGGACCAGGTTCTCGCGCTTCACCCCCAGCGTGATGTAGAACTTGGCGCAGGCAATGCCCGCCGCACCGGCGCCGCTGAAGACCACCTTGACCTGATCGATCTTCTTCCCGATGATCTCCAGGGCATTGAGAAGTCCGGCTCCGGAGATGATGGCTGTTCCATGCTGATCATCGTGGAACACCGGAATATTCATCATCTTCTTGAGCGTCTCTTCGATGTGGAAGCACTCCGGGGCCTTGATGTCTTCGAGATTGATCCCGCCGAACGTCGGCTCGAGGGCCTTCACGATCTTGATGATTTCCTCGGGATCGTGCGTGTTCAATTCGATATCAAAGACATCAATATCGGCGAAGCGCTTGAACAGCACTCCCTTTCCTTCCATCACCGGTTTGCCGGCCAGCGCGCCGATATCACCGAGGCCGAGAACAGCGGTGCCGTTGCTGATCACCGCAACGAGATTGCCCTTTGCAGTGTACTTGTATGCGTCAGCGGGATTGGCTTCAATTTCCCGGCAGGGTTCGGCAACACCGGGGGTGTAGGCCAACGACAGGTCACGCTGTGTCGCGCAGGGTTTTGTCGATATGACTTCGATCTTCCCTTTGCGCCCAAGGCTGTGATAGTCGAGCGCATCCTGTTTACGGATCATGGCCATAACAAGAGCTCCTTATGTGTGTCAGGATCAGGTAGGAACTGTGAGGACAGACGTTCCGGCTGGCGAGCAGGTGATCTCGCCGGAGACATGATTGTTTGTCAGAAGATACAACAATGCAGTGAATGGATCAAATCCAACCTGGGCTTACCTTGCTTTTCAGGGGTGTTTTGTGTAGGATAGATAAACCATTACGTGCCATTTATAAGATGTTGCGCGGTGACCACCCTCCGGACACCCGTCTACACACCGGCATCCTGCAGGGCCCGACCCCACGTCCGTAGTGTCTCCGCCGTCGTCGCCTCTCGGTTTCCCGACAGTCCTGCACCGCATGCTTGCTCACAGCCGATTGCTACGGAGACATCCAGGTCATGATCGCGAGCATCATCCGGCTTGTCGTCAGTACCGTCGTCACCTTCCTGATCGCTATCGTGGCGTTCGTGACGCTCCCGTTCAACCGGACCGAAAAACTGTATCATGGCATCGGCCGGTTCTGGTCCCGCGCGCTGCTCCGCATCTGCGGCGTCCGGGTTGTGCTGCACGGGGCTGAATGCATCGACCGCTCCCGTTCATATATCTATGCATCGAATCACGCAAGCATGTTTGACATTCCCGTGGTCATCGCCGGCCTGCCTGACGACATCCGTCTGGTGTACAAAAAGGAACTGGAGCGCATTCCGGTGTTTGGCTGGGGACTCAAATGGGGAAGCTACATCGGCATCGACCGCGGACGGGGCGCAGAGGCGCGAAAGAGCCTTGACGAAGCCATCGAAAAGATACGACGAGGGGCATCGGTCCTGCTGTTCGTCGAGGGTACCAGAACCTCTGACGGGCGGTTGCAACCGTTCAAGCGGGGTGCCTTCCACCTTGCCGCACGGGCCGGAGTCCCCGTGGTTCCTCTGACAATCAACGGAACGTACAGCATCGTCCCGAAGCACTCTCTGCGCATCCGCCCGGGCACGGTGGACCTGATTCTTTCTCCGCCAGTCGCCGTCACGGGAACAAGCGAGAAGGAGACAGAACACCAGATTATGGAGCGCGTCCGGAGCGCCATCGAACACCAGTATCGCGTCCAGTAGGAGATCACTGTGGCTGTCACACTGCATGATGTCGAGTATATCGCTCAGCTCGCCCGGTTGTCATTTACCGACGAGGAGAAACGGCGCCTGACGGAGGAGCTGAATACCATCCTCGGCTACATGGAACAGCTGAACAGCGTCGCCACCGACGATGTCGAACCGCTCTCCCACGTCATTGATGTGACGAGTGTCCTCCGGGATGATCGTCATGTCCCAGGCCTGTCAAGGGAGGACGCGTTGCGGAACGCGCCGTCGCATACGGACGAATTCTTCAAGGTGCCGAAAGTCATTGCCGACCGATGAACCCCCTTCCCGCACAACGCGTTGTTGCGATTATCCCCGCCCGGTATGCATCGACCCGGCTTCCAGGGAAGCCCCTCGCAGACATCGCCGGCAAGCCGATGATACAGCACGTGTATGAGCGTGCCCGCGAGGCTGTGCTTGTGAACGAAGTGATCGTGGCAACGGACGATGCGCGCATTGCAGACGCCGTCCGTGCATTCGGCGGACGGGCGGAAATGACATCTCCGGGCATCCGGAGCGGTTCCGACCGGATCGCTGCGGTGGCCCGCTCCCTTCCCACAACCGAACTGATCGTCAATGTGCAGGGCGATGAACCCCTGATGCCGCCTGCGATGATCGACGAAGCCGTCCGTCCCCTTCTGGAGAACCCCGCTCTGCTCGTCGGAACACTCGCGGCGCGCATCACGTCGCCCGGGGAATTGAATGATCCCAATACCGTCAAAGTCACGCTCGATCGAAACGGCCGCTGTCTCTACTTCTCCCGGTCTCCCATTCCCTTCGGGCGCGACATGACACCTGACGCGCTGCTTCGTGCCTGCGCTGTCTACCGCCACATCGGTCTGTACGTCTACCGTACCACGTTTCTGCTCCAGTACACAACACTGGAGCAGACACCGCTGGAGCGTGCGGAACAACTCGAGCAGCTCCGGATACTCGAACATGGCTTTCCCATCCACGCTGTCCTCACGAAACACCACAGCGTTGCCGTCGACACACCGGCCGACCTTGAACGGGTGAGGACTCTTGCAGGAACACGATCATGACCGGACCATTTCCCAAATCCCTGTTTGGAGCCATCCGCACGACCTTCCTGCGCGGCATCGGCGTCCTGATTCCGCTCTGGCTGACCTTCTGGTTTTTTGAGGCACTGCTGAACGCTGTGGACGGCATCCTGCGCCCGCACCTTGAGCGATGGATCGGTTACAGGGTCCCGGGACTTGGCGTCGTCAGCGTGATTCTGATCATCCTGCTGGTCGGACTTCTCACCCGCAACCTCTTCGGCCGGCTCTTTCTGACATGGTTCGAGAGTTTCCTGGGATCCATCCCGATTGTCCGTTCTGTATACTCGGCGATCAAGGAACTGGTGAGTGCATTTGCGCTCGGCGGCAAGAGCAAGACATTCCGCCAGGTGGTGATGACGGAATATCCCCGGAAGGGGCTGTACTGCATCGGCTTCGTGACAAACGAAATGCCGTTCCGCACTGCCGAGGGGATGACTCAGGAATTCCTGAATGTCTATATTCCCAATCCTCCGAATCCCACCTCTGGGTTTCTCGTGCTGATTCCCAGAGACGAGGCCATCGCACTCGATCTGAGCATCGAAGAAGGGCTGAAGCTCGTGCTCTCCGGAGGCATTGTGGTCCCCGAACAGCTCACGGGCCGGAAACTTATTCCCCAAGAAAGGACTGTGCTGTGACACGGCATCGTCAGGTCAAATACATATTCGTCACAGGAGGTGTGGTTTCCTCCCTCGGCAAGGGCATCGCTTCCTCGTCGCTCGGACTGTTGTTGAAGTCCCGCGGCCTGCGCGTGACCATTCAGAAATTCGATCCCTATCTGAATGTCGATCCGGGCACCATGAACCCGTTCCAGCATGGCGAGGTATACGTGACGGACGATGGCGCAGAGACCGACCTGGATCTCGGGCATTATGAGCGCTACCTGGATATCACGACATCGCGGAAGAATAATTCCACGACCGGTCAGATCTATCACGAGGTCATCACAAAAGAACGACGCGGTGACTACCTCGGGGCCACGGTTCAGGTGATTCCCCATATCACCGACGAGATCAAACGCCGGTTTGAGGCGCTCGGTGACACCGGAGACTATGACGTGATCATCACCGAGGTGGGCGGCACAGTCGGCGATATCGAAAGCCAGCCCTTCCTTGAAGCCATGCGCCAGTTTATGAACAGACTCGGGCACCAGAATGCAATGGCTATTCACGTTACCCTGGTCCCCTACATCACCTCAGCCGGCGAGATCAAAACCAAACCGACACAGCACAGCGTCAAAGCCCTCCTGGAGCTGGGCATTCAGCCCGATATGCTGATCTGCCGTTCCGACCGGCCGCTCTCCAAAGATGTCCGCGAGAAGATCGCGCTCTTCACCAATGTCGCTCCCGATTCTGTGGTCGATGGACGGGATGTGGCCTCAATCTATGAAGTCCCGCTGCTCTACGCAGAGCAGGAGGTGGACGAGATCGTGCTCGAGAAACTGGACCTGACCTGTCCCCGGCCGAATCTCCGGGAGTGGAAGAAATTCGTCGACCGGGTCAAGAATCCGGGCGGACGCGTGCGTATTGCCATTTGCGGGAAATACACGGAGCACAAGGACGCGTACAAGAGCATCGCGGAGGCGTTTGTCCACGCCGGTGCGGCCAATAATGTGGATGTTGACCTGACATGGGTGCGGGCCGAGGATGTGGACCGGGATGGCCCGGAACCTCACCTGCAGAACATTGCCGGGCTTCTTGTGGCACCGGGATTCGGGGAGCGTGGTATTGAAGGGAAAATCAAGGCTGTTCAGTACGTCCGGATGAACGCGATCCCGTTTTTCGGCATTTGCCTGGGTCTGCAGTGTGCGGTCATAGAGTTTGCGCGGAATGTCTGCGGACTGGATCGCGCCAACAGTACGGAATTCCGGCAGACGGATCAGAATGTGATCGACATGATGATAGAGCAGAAAAAGGTGAAAGAATACGGAGGGACCATGCGCCTTGGCGCATACCCGTGTCAGGTCGAACGGGGGACAAGAGCGCACCGGGCATATAAGACCGAGAGGATCCAGGAGCGCCACCGCCACCGGTACGAGGTGAATAACTCCTTCAAAGATCTCCTTCAGTCAAAAGGACTGGTTGTGAGCGGAATTTGCCCCGATAATGGTCTCGTGGAAATGATCGAGCTTGCCGATCATCCATGGTTTGTAGGATGCCAGTTTCACCCCGAGCTCAAGTCCCGCGCGACGAACGCACATCCGCTCTTTCGGGAATTTGTCCGCGCAGCGATAGAGCATGCTCACCATAAGGCCTGACACGGTGTGCACCCTGTCTGCTGTCCATTTCTGCCCGGCCGGTGCAAGAGACGCAGCCGGGAGAGGAGCATAGCCGTGTCTCTCCTGTTGCGACCGGGATATTTCCCCACGCTGATATTCGCTTCTGCTCTTGTCGGTGCGGCAAGCGTCCCCTTTGCGGCTCCCGACCTCTTCGGCCTTCCCCTTCTGGCATCGGGGACCATGCTCGCGGCGGGGACACTCTGCGCCATTGGATTGATCCTGCGCTGGCCCACCATGCGTGCGGTGGCGTTCACCTATCTCGGCGTACTCCTCGTCGTCAGCATAGCGTCGGCATTCATTCAGCAGCAGCCGGCTGCATTCAGTTGGACGGTGCTGGGCATTGTCTGGGCGATTCTCCTCGTCGTGTTTCTCAGATCGCACATGATACGGCGGTACCTGACCGGCAGCTGAACCCCTCTCCAAACGCTACGCTCTGCAGCCGGACATCTTTACATTTGTCACAGAAAGCTGTATACTCATTTCGAATGGCAGCAATCAGGTCTGCTTGTCGGAATCATCGTCTTCTGCAACGGAACAAGTGGAACCATCGGCACCAGGCCGACATAGACACGCAGTACTGCGATCCTATCCCAACACACAACGGAGGTCTGTCATGGCAGCAGGCAAGAAACGGACGACTCATCGGAGCGTATCAGGGACGAAACTCTATGCAGTCAGAGATGCCAAGGGACGGTTTGTGGACATTCAGACATACAAACGCGCCCACGGTCAGGATATCAAACGCAAAGCCAAGAAAGAACCAGGCAAGTAAGAATGAGTCAACCGGAGGTTCCTCCGTTCGGAGCTGTTGCATGGACGGATCTCACCGTCTCTAACGCAGAGGCCGTCCGGGATTTCTACAAGGCCGTTGTGGGTTGGGAAGCTGTCCCCGTACCAATGGGTGCATACGCCGACTACCAGATGAATGCGGCGGGCACCGATCAGCCTGTCGCAGGAGTGTGCCATGCGCGCGGTGTTAACGCGGACCTTCCGCCACAATGGTTGATTTATGTCACCGTGGCTGATATCGATGCCAGCATCAGGGCGTGCATGGACAGAGGGGGAGATGTCATTGCCGGACCCCGGGGCATGGGTGCGTACGGACGATTCTGCGTCATCCGCGATCCTGCGGGTGCTGTGATGGCGCTCATCGAGGCACCCCGCGCACCACAAGAGTCCGACGCATCACCGGAGAAACGGTGATCCGATGGGTACCTCCCCATTGTTCATCGGGGGCATCCTGCTGGTACTCCTCGGCATCGTCGGCATCATCCTTCCTGTGTTACCTGGTGTGGTGCTGGTTTACCTGGGTCTGTTTTGTGTCGCTTGGAGTGACGGCTTCGTTCGTGTGGGATGGCTCACCCTGACAATCCTGCTCCTGATCGGGGCAGTAGCCTGGGTGATTGATTTCGTCACAACTGCGTACGGAGCCAGACGGCTGGGGGCAAGCCGGTGGGCTGCACTCGGAGCCGCCATCGGCATGCTCATCGGACTCTGGTTTGGAATCCCCGGCATTATCCTCGGTCCCTTCCTCGGCGCGCTGGGTATCGAACTCATTATCCACAAGGACATCCGCGAGGCAAGCAAAGCCGGGCTCGGTACGTGGCTCGGATTGCTTGTCGGCACTGCACTCAAGCTCGCCCTGGTATTCACGATGATTGGCATCTTCGTCATTGCCTATGCCCTGTGAACCAGTTCGCTGATGCCCTTGTCCACGCTGCCGCTGCACCAGAGAACCTCGAAGCGGATGGACGCGGCTCTGCAACCGTGCGTCGGTTCTTTCCTCACCATCATGCAACGGAGGTGATCCCTTGAGAGCCCCCTCGAACGGCCCCTTGATCGGCCCGGCTTCCCGCACAGCACTGTGCCTCTTCCTGCTGCTTTCGTTCCCTCTGAGTGGAGCTCTGACCATGGACTATACCGTCGTGTCACCTGACAACCGGACGCTTGTCACAATCAGTGCCGGTGAGCATGTTGCGTTTACGGTGTCCCGCAACAACCGGCCTCTCATCACACCCTCCCGCATCGGACTCACTGCGGAGGATGGAAACATACCGTCAGCCGGAGCAACCGTGAAACGCACTTCAACACGATCGGTCCAAGAGTCGGTCCCGCGCGTCGTCTGGCAGAAAAGCAAGGTTGTGCTCAACCACTTCAACGAGCGGACACTGGAGTTCGCTGACGGGACGTCTCTCGTCTTCCGGGCGTTCGACAACGGCATTGCATACAGGTGGGAGACCAGTCGCAAGGGCACCATGCAGATCGTTGCCGAGGCGTTCGACCTCGCAGTTGCCGGAACCCCCTGGATCTATTTTCCGGAAGAAGAACGCTTCATGTCGCACAACGAGCGCCTCTACCCCTATGAGCCGCTGGCAGGCATCTCCGGCACGCGGTTCTGCAGCACTCCGGCGCTCATCGACACACGTGCGGGGACGCTGATCCTCGTCACCGAATCGGACCTCGTGGACTATCCCGGCCTCTGGCTGAAAGGAACCGGCGGCAACGGACTCACGGGACTGTTCCCCGCCGTCGTGCTCGACGATACCATGCGCAATGACCGCGACGCAGAACCCGTCAAACGTGCCGGCTATATTGCTCTCACAAAAGGAACGCGGTCGTTTCCATGGCGTATCCTGGCCATCGCCGACCGGGACATCGATCTGATCACCAACGACATGGTGTTCCTGCTTTCCCGGCCGAACCAGCTGTCCGATGTCTCATGGATCAAGCCCGGCAAGGTGGCCTGGGATTGGTGGAATGCAAACAACGTCTACGGGGTCGACTTCACGGCCGGCATCAACACCGAGACCTACAAGTACTACATCGAATTCGCCGCGCACCATGGCATCGAGTATATCATTCTGGATGAGGGATGGTACAAACTGGGTGATCTGCTTGCTGTGGATCCGGCGGTGGACATCCCCGCTCTTGTCGCGTATGCCCGCCAGAAAAACGTCGGCATCATTCTCTGGGTGATCTGGAAGACCCTCCATGATCAGCTCAAGCCCGCCCTTGATCAATTCGCCGCATGGGGTATCAAAGGCATCAAAGTGGATTTCATGCAGCGCGACGACCAGTGGATGGTCAACTACTACTGGGACATAGCACGCGAAGCCGCCCAACGGCACATGCTTGTGGATTTCCATGGCGCGCACAAACCCGCAGGCCTCAACCGCGCCTATCCCAATGTTCTGACGAGCGAGGGTGTGCGCGGTCTGGAAAATTCCAAATGGTCTGCCGACATCACACCACGGCACTGCGTTATCCTGCCGTTCATCCGCATGGTCGCAGGACCGATGGACTTCACCCCCGGCGCAATGCTGAATCTCCCCTCTTCATCCTTCAAACCCATGTTTGCCACACCGGCCAGCATGGGAACGCGGTGCCAGCAGTTGGCAATGTACGTCGTGTACGAAAGCCCTCTGCAGATGCTCTCCGACAGCCCGACACAGTATCTGCGCGAACGCGAATGCATGGAGTTTCTCGGACCGGTTCCCTCTGTGTGGGAACAGACGGTCGCACTGGACGGCAAAGTCGCCGAGTACATCCTCGTGGCGCGCAAACACGGTACCAACTGGTACGTCGGCGCCATGACCAACGAGAATGGCCGGACGCTTTCCACCGACCTGTCGTTCCTCGGTGCGGGGACATTTACTGCAGACATCTGGCAGGATGGCCCGAATGCACACCGCCACGGCAACGACTACCGGCGGTCAACGCTCACCGTCACAAAGGACTCCAGGCTGGACATTCCTCTTGCTCCCGGAGGCGGCTGGGTCGCCCGCATCCATCCGTAACGGCAGAGTTCGGAAGGGCGGGAACCTTCGCACATGTTCTTCCGTTGCTATAGACTCACAACATCGGAAAGCATGAACGAGGGGTCTATGCACCGTCGTACTGTTCCCGCCTTCTGGCTTGTACCCCCAAATAATGGCTTCGGTGCGGAATAATCGGTATATTGCACAGGAGAAACGCATCGCAAACACCACGTCGGAACTTGATGAACCAGCAGTCACCAGCGATCCCGGCAAACGCACGTGATGTGAGCATGTCCATGGCGCGGGTGAACTTGCTGGCCATCCCTGTTGCGATCGTGCCGGTGCTGCTGCTCGGCTCCTTGTTTGTGCTGGTGAACGGCTGGAGTGCGGTGTCGCAGACTGTTGCACTCTTCCGGAAGCCCGTGCTTCTTCTGGCCGTGCTGGCCGGCGGCGTTGCTCTGCACGAACTTCTGCATGCTGCGGCGTGGGCTGCGTACGGACAGAAGCCTCTGACATCTATAACGTTCGGGATTCACTGGCCAACACTGACGCCCTATGCACATTGCACCGTGCCGCTGCAGGCTGACGTGTATCGGCTGGGTGCTCTGACTCCTGCGCTACTGCTTGGCATCATCCCGTCTCTTCTGGCCATTTTCGCCGGTATCTATTGGCTTTTCTTCCCCGGTCTCATTTTTACCATCGCTGCAGCGGGCGACTTCCTGGTCGTCTGGATGCTCCGGGGTGTTCGCTCAACTCAAATGGTTCAGGACCATCCTGACAGGGCCGGGTGTCTCGTCTTCGATAACACTACAAGCAAAGGTTCTCCCACATGAGCGTTTCCATTGAGTTCTGGGGGGCTGCACGTACCGTCACAGGATCCATGCATCTGCTTCAGGTCGGCAACAAACGCGTCCTTCTCGACTGCGGATTGTACCAGGGTCACCGTGATGAAGCCTTTCAGCGGAACAGCATGTTCCCCTTTGACCCGCGCACGATCGATGCGGTAATCCTGTCCCATGCCCACATTGACCACAGCGGCAACCTCCCCGGTCTGGTGCATCAGGGTTTTTCAGGTCCGATCTATTCCACCGCTGCAACGGAAAGTTTGTGTGCGGTGATGCTCAAGGACAGCGCGCATATCCAGGAAAAGGATACCGAGTATGTCAACAAGCGGCACATGAAAAAGGGGCTTCCTCCTGTGAAGGCTCTCTATTCGCAGAAGGATGTTGATGACACTGTCTCGCTGCTGACGCCATGCGACTACAGCACACCGTTCCATGTCATTGACGGCGTCGAATGCCGTTTTGAGGATGCCGGGCATATTCTCGGATCAGCCTCGGTCTCCCTCTCCATCCGTTCCAACGGAGTCAGGACCACCCTTGCCTTCTCCGGGGACCTCGGCCGTCCGAATCTTCCGATTCTGCGGGACCCCGTTGTCATCGGCGACGATCAGACGGAATATCTGATTTGCGAGAGCACATACGGCGGACGCTTCCACAAGCCCGTCAGGGACATGGAAGACCAGCTGTTCGAGCCGATCAGTCGCGCCATCGAACGCAAAGCAAAGGTGGTCATTCCCGCCTTCAGCGTCGGCCGCACGCAGGAGATCGTGTACATTCTCCACCAACTCAGCGCCAGCGGCCGCCTCGGCCACATTCCTGTCTTTGTGGACAGTCCGCTTTCAGTCAACGTTACAGAGGTGTTCCGCAAACACCCTGAATGCTTTGATGCGGAGACACTGTCGATTCTGAACGCTGACGATCACAATGACCCGTTCGGTTTTGATCGGCTCACGTACATCCATACACTCGAGGAATCGAAGGCGTTGAATGATCGCTCCGGACCATTCATCGTCATCTCTGCCTCGGGCATGTGCGAAGCGGGCCGCGTTCTCCATCATCTTGCCAACACGGTGGACGACCCCAGGAACATGGTTCTGATCGTGGGCTATCAAGCCGAAAATACGCTCGGCAAGCGGTTGGTCATGCGCGAACCCGTGGTCAATATTTTCGGTGAACCGCATGCCGTGAAGGCGGAAGTGGTCGTGCTGAACTCGTTCAGCGCGCACGCCGACCACAACGAACTTCTGGAGTATCTCCGGCGCTTCCCACGGCGTCCGCTGCGCCGCATTTTCGTTGTCCACGGAGATCCCGACCAGTGCGAAAAGTTTGGCGCAACGCTGACCGAAGAACGATTCGGCGACGTGGTTGTTCCGGCACGCAGCAACCGGATTGCTCTTGTCTGAGCAACCGTATGGCCAGTGCCCGATGGGTGATTGTGCTTGTGCTTCTCGCCGTGTTCCTCTCACCTCCGGCACGCACCCAGGAAAGCACGCGTGACGCCGAACTGCAGGGCGTTCCGGCCGACTCGCTGCAGCGGATCAATGCAGCGAGCATCATATTCGACAAAAACCTCAACACGTTTAACTGGATCGGACGCTTGCTGATCGACACGGTCATGTCGCGGACACACATTGCGTTGTCCACGGCCTATCTCTCCAACATCATCCAGACCGAAGGCACGCCGGCAGGCTCTCCGCGATCTTCCGAGAGCACCCAGCAAACGCTCCGTCTCTCTCTCTCCCATCCTCTTTCGGACCCTGTCGGGATACATACCCAGTGGTCCTCTCTGGTATACTCGGACAACCGCGGCATAGGTCTCAGCAACGCATCCAACCACACATTGCTTGCCGGCGCGGACGTGTCACCGTGGTCATTCCTGACGCTGACACCGCTCGCCGGCTACCGGTGGGACGGGCAGGGAAGTATTCACGACCGTGGTCTCGCACTTGACTTCGGAGCAGCGGTGCGCGGTCTCGATGTGGATGGCTACCGCGTAACGGGTGACGGGCATTTCAAGCGTGATCTGATCACCCCGCGCGTGCTGGAAAACCACACCGCGCGTGCGGACATCCAGAAGTCCTTCAGCCCCGATTCACGCGACAGTCTGGCAGTCGGCTTCTTCCAGTCACGGCGTGAATTCTACCTGTACGGCGACAGCGCCATCGAGAGCCGGACGGATCGGGTCTTCACGCTGGCGAATCTCCTCTCCTACGACATTTCCCGCCGTCTGGGCGCCGAGGTCTTCGTCGGTGTTCAGAATCGCGGCCTCGATAAGGATGCACGCACGCTCATTGCGGCCCCCGTGCAGTCCGTGGCGTTCAATACACGCATTGAGGAATTCCGTCTCGATGCGTATCTGCAGACCTGGTACCGGTCGCCGGATGCATCCACATCCGCACATCTCCGCTTCGGATACAGCGAGCGGAGCGAGACGCACCGCGCGAAATCCCCCGAGGTCCTCCCGCCCAATGTCGCCGTGCTCTTTGCAGAGCGTAACCGGCAGGAGCAGACTAAGGACAATACTGCCCGCAGGGTGACTCTTTCGGGCGGCGTTCTCTTTCCCGTGAGTTCTTCGGATCGTCTGCTCTTTTCCGGCTCCGCCACAATGTTGCGCTATGACACGCCCAGCGAGACGAACCTGGAGGACCGTGACGAGTTGCTGGTGGCATTGACGGCCGGATCGCTCCACCGGGTGAGCCGTTCCCTGGATATCGGTATCACCGTGGATGCAACGCTCAGCCATCTTGTCTACCTGCTGGAAGAGCGCAGCGCCAACAACAACATCAACCGTGTGATCCGCCTGACGCCCCGGACGCTGATCCGCCCCGCATCGTGGTGTTCCAGCCAGAATGCCTTCGAGGTGCTGGCAAACTACACCGTGTACGACTACGAACAGCAGGTCGCCCTGGCAAAAAGCTTCTCCTACCGCCAGTTTTCATGGATCGATTCCACGCGCATTGACCTGACGCACAGCGTCGGACTTGATTTTTATGCGTATTTGAAGTTGTATGAGCGGGGGATGTTGCGGTGGGACGAATTCGTCGAGCGGACCGAGAATTCCACGGCAGACCGGACATTTGCGGGACAGATCCGGTTTTCTCCTACGGCGGTCACGGTATTTGCAGTCGGTGTTCGCTATTTCAGTCAGTCACGCTACCTCTTTGAAAACACGGTCAGGAAGCTGGACACGTTCTTCAGCAGTGTGGGCCCGACATGCTCGATCCTCTGGGAGCCGGGGTTGCACAGCCGTCTGGCATTCCAGGGATGGTACGAACGGCGCAAGCATTCCGACGGCACAACCAGATCCATAGCCAGCATGACAATGAACGTGTTCCTTCACTTCTGATCGGGACGGCGCAGTGAACGCAACGCAAACGATCTATCGACTCACCCTCCGCAGCACGCCCAAAAGCATCAAGCGTGTGGAGTCGTTCCTTGCAAAAATCAGCAAGGCCGTTGAGCTGGATGAAATCCAGATGCACAAGGTGATGGTCTCACTCACGGAGGCCGTCAACAATGCAATCGTGCATGGCAACCGGTCGGTGCCGGAAAAGCGCGTTGCTGTGCGATGCGAGGTGTTGCCCGGCTGGCTCCTCTTCCAGGTCACCGATCACGGGAAAGGCTTCCGTCCCGATCATATCCGGAACCCGCTTAAGGAGGAGAATCTGTACAGGGAAAACGGGAGGGGGATTTTCCTGATGAGAACGCTGATGGACAAGGTTGAGTTTGAGCACCTGCCGGAGGGCATGCAGGTGCGGCTCTGGCTCAATACAAACAAGTAGTGTACGTCACGATGCTCAGCGTATGTCGCTGAGCGTCAGTTCTGCTCCGCCAACCGTCATATTGGGTTCCAGCCTGAACAGCAAGAACGCCGCAGGCGCATCAGCAACCCAGAAGCTGTAATCGAACTCCACGCCGCTCAGGTCCACACGGTACGCCGGAAACACCGT
>Ga0316603_10000105_pt1 | contig 60502 bp, 59 predicted proteins | sample OWC_soil_day10_n_FD_207649 | JGI IMG/M metagenome (GOLD analysis project Ga0316603, IMG submission 207649) | Wetland soil microbial communities from Old Woman Creek delta, Ohio, United States - OWC_soil_day10_noCT | ecosystem: Environmental > Terrestrial > Soil > Wetlands | place: USA: Ohio... | reverse complement strand
CACCCCGGCGCGCAGATCCGCGACAACGCCCTGTCCAAGGCACGCTTCGAGTTCCGCTGGGACGACCAGTTCAACCTCGGCCTCGATCCGGACAAGGCGCGTGAATTCCACGATGAAACGCTGCCGAAGGAGTCGGCCAAGGTCGCCCACTTCTGCTCCATGTGCGGCCCTCACTTCTGCTCGATGAAGATCACGCAGGAAGTACGCGAGTTTGCGGCGCAGCAGGGCGTTGATGAAGCTGCCGCGCTGGAGAAGGGCATGGAAGTGAAATCCGTCGAATTCGTGAAGGCCGGGGCGGAGGTCTACAGCAAGGTCTGAGCTTCACCAAACGACTGGTAGCAAAGAAAAGGCGGCTTAATCAGCCGCCTTTTTGCTTTTGGGGAAATCTCACGGTCAACCGGAAAAAATGGCCAAAACGAAAATGACCGTATTTGCTTCATTTCTCGCCAGGAAGGCGATTTGTTACGCCATTTACTTTCATTTACAGCCCGGTAACCCACCTTAACAGGGAGTTGTCGGAGTATTCGTCCTGTCGCCAGGCCGTTGGCCGGCTGAATTCCTTGAAAGGACAGAAAGATGAAAACGACTCCCCGCACCAATACCCATCTCAAGCGTTTCCTGATTGCGGCCAGCGTGGCACTGGCGATCCCCTTGTCGGCTGCGGCTTTTGGCGGTCATCATGGCTGTGGCCATGATGGTGCTGCCGGACACGGGCATCACATGATGGGCGGCAACATGATGCCGCCGCATTTGCATGGCTTGAATCTGACCGAGGTGCAGCAGGACAAGGTCTTCGAGATCATGCATGCGCAGGCGCCGGTCATGCGGGAGAAGGCCAAGGCCCTGCGCAAGGCCGAAGCCGATCTGCAGGCCTTGACGGCCGCGCCGGATTACAGCGAGGCGAAGGCCCGTGGGCTGGCCGATGCAGCGGCCAAGGCCATGTCGGACATGACGCTGGCCCGCGCCCAAGCGGACCGGCAGGTGTTCGACGTGCTGACGCCGGAACAGCGCAAGCAGTTGGCCGAACGCAAGGCGGAGCGCGATGGGCCGCGTGGCAAGGCGCCGGAGTCCCGGACGCCGCCGGCACGCTGAGTGACTTGAGAACGGGATTCCCGCAAAAGCGGGAATCCTGAGCGGCCACACCGCTGAATACCCGCGTTTGCGATGCCCGTTTTGCCCTGAGCCGGGCGACAAAAACATTTCGATTTTGGCCCTTTTTTCCGGTTGACCGTCAAAGCGTGGTTTTGCCGGGAGAGCGGGCCGCCGGAGGATGTATCTGCGACAATGGCGCATGCCTGAGACCTCACCTTGCGTGCCGCTCGAATGTCGCCCCCACTGCGGGGCCTGTTGCATCGCGCCGTCCATTTCGTCATTGAACAAACCAGCCGGCGTGCCTTGCCGGCATCTCGACGGCGATTTTCGTTGCCTGATTTTCGGGTTGCCGGAACGGCCGGATTGCTGTGGCGGCCTGCAACCGTCGCCGGAAATGTGCGGTGAGTCGCGCGAGCAGGCCTTGATCTGGCTGGCAAATCTGGAAGCGGCTACCCGTCCGGGATAGTAGAATGCGGCCTCCCAATCAAGGCTGCATTCCATGGATCCGATTCTGCTGCTCAAGGCCCTTATTCTCGGCATCGTCGAGGGGCTGACCGAATTCCTGCCGATTTCCTCGACAGGTCACCTGATTTTGGCTGGTGATTTGCTGGATTTCAACGACGATCGCGGCAAGTTGTTCGAAATTGTGATCCAGTCCGGCGCCATTCTCGCCGTCGTCTGGGAGTATCGCGAACGCCTCATGGTCGTGGCGCGCGGCGCGTTCAACGACAAGGCGGCGCAGAAATTCATCCTCAACCTGTTTGTCGCCTTCCTGCCGCTGGCCATTCTCGGCCTGACCTTCGGCAAGGCCATCAAGGCCAACCTGTTCAACCCGATTGCCGTGGCCACCACCTTCATTCTGGGCGCCTTCGTGATCCTCTGGGCGGAACGTCGCGAGCACAAGATCCGCGTCGAAAACGTCGAGGACATGACCCTCGCCGACGCGCTGAAACTCGGCATTGCCCAGGCCTTCGCCCTGATTCCCGGGACCTCGCGCTCGGGGGCGACGATCATCGGCGGCCTGCTCTTCGGCCTGTCGCGCAAGGCGGCCACCGAGTTTTCCTTCTTCCTTGCCATCCCGACGCTCGGCGTGGCGACGATCTACCAGTTGTACAAGGAGCGCGCCCTGCTCAGCGCCGACGATATCGGCATGTGGGTCGTCGGCTTCATTTCCGCCTTCGTTTCGGCATTCCTCTGCGTGCGCTGGCTGTTGCGCTTCATTTCCAGCCATGATTTCACGCCCTTCGCGTGGTATCGCATCGTCTTCGGCATCGTTGTCCTGATGACCGCCCACTTTGGCTGGGTGCAATGGACCGCCCACTGATCGTTTACCTGCACGGCTTCTGCTCGTCGCCGGCATCGTGGAAGTCGCAATTGCTGGCCGATGAGATGGCCCGGCGCGGGCTGGCCGGGCACTTCGCCTGTCCGCAACTGTCGCCGGTGCCCGATGAGGCCGTGGCCAGCATCAGCCGCCTGATCGAAGCGGCCGGCGGGCCGGTGACGCTGATCGGCAGCTCGCTGGGCGGGCATTACGCCAACCATCTGGCGGAAACCTTCGGCCTGAATGCCATCCTGATCAATCCCGCCGTGGTGGATCGGCTCGACCTCTCGCTCTTCCTTGGCGAACACGCCAACTTTCACAGCGGCGAGCGCTTCACCTTCAGCGAAGCCCACGCGGCGCAACTGAAGGCGCAAGTGCGTCGACCCACGCCCGAGCGTTACTGGCTCATGCTGGAAACCGGCGACGAGGTGCTGGATTGCCGGCAGGCGCAGGATTTTTACGCCGGCAGCCGGCAGACCGTGTTGACGGGCGGCGACCACAGCTTCACGAAGTTTCCCGACTTTGTGTCGCAAATCATTGAATACGCTGGGCTATAATCCGCCGATGAATGTATTGTTTGAAGAAGATGGCGGCTTCAAGGCCGGCAGCATCATGGCCGACAACGACAGCTCCTTGCAGGTCGAAATGCCGACCGGCAAGCGCAGCAAGATCAAGGCAGCGACGGTGTTGCTGCGCTTCGATAAGCCGTCGGCGGGCGCCTTGCTGGAGCAGGCCGCGCCGCTGGCCGACGAAATCGAACCCGATTTCCTGTGGGAGTGCGTGAACGATGGCGAATTTTCGTTTCTTGATTTTGCCCGTGACTACTACGGACACGAGCCCGCCCCGGTCGAAGCGGCGGCGGTCCTGCTTGCCGTCAATGCCGCGCCCGTCTATTTCCACCGCAAAGGCAAGGGCCGCTTCAAGAAGGCGCCTCCCGACATTCTCGCAGCTGCTCTGGCCGGTCTTGAAAAAAAGCGTCAGCAAGCGCTCGCGATGGAAGGCTGGATCGGCGAGCTGAAGGAATTCCGCCTGCCGCCGGAAATCGGCGCGCTGACCGATACCCTGCTCTACGCGCCGGACCGCAACAAACCGGAGACCAAAGCCTTCGAAACGGCCTGTGCCGAAACGGGTCTGACCGCCGCCCAGCTGCTGTTCAAATGTGGCGCCATCAAGAGCGCCTACTTCCTGCACTACCGCCGCTTCCTGCGCGAACAGTTCCCCAAGGGCACCAGTTTCCCGGCGCTCGATGCGCCCAGGTCGCCGAACGACCTGCCGCGCGCCGACGTGCGCGCCTTCTCGATCGACGACGCCAACACCACCGAAATCGACGACGCGCTGTCGGTCGTCAAGCTGCCCGGCATCGGCTCGCGCATCGGCATCCACATCGCTGCGCCGGGGCTGGCCATCGAACATGGTTCGCCGCTCGACGGCATCGCCCGCGCTCGCCTGTCCACGGTCTACATGCCGGGCAACAAGATCACCATGCTGCCCGATGCCGTGGTCCAGAACTACACGCTGGCTGGCGGCGTCGATTGCCCCGCCGTGTCGCTCTATCTGACGGTCAACGACTCGCTTGAAGTCCTCAGCCACGAATCGCGGCTGGAAATGGTGCACATCGCCGCCAACCTGCGTCACCACGAGGTCGAGCCCTGGTTCAATGCCGAGACGGTCAATGGCCCGCTGCCCGATCAGCCCTTCAGGGACGAGCTGCTGCACCTCTGGCATTTTGCCAACGCCTGCGAAGGCCGTCGTGGCAAGCCGTCGGCCACGCAGGGCATCAACGACTACAACTTCGGCATCGAAGGCGATCTGGCCGACCCCGACACCTGTCGCGTCGAGATCAGCGAACGCAAGCGGGGCAGCCCGCTCGACAAGCTGGTCGCCGAGTTGATGATCGTCGCCAATTCGACCTGGGGCGGCCTGCTCGCCGAAAAGAACATCGCCTGCCTGTACCGTGCCCAGACACAGGGCAAGGTACGCATGACCACCTCGCCCCTGCCGCACGAGGGGCTGGGCGTGCCGCAATACGCCTGGATGACCTCGCCCTTGCGCCGCTACTGCGATCTGGTCAATCAATGGCAGCTAATTGCCTGTTTGCGCGGTGAAACCCCGGCTTTTGCGCAAAAATCGGCCGAATTGTTCGCTGCAATGCGCGATTTCGAACTGACCTACGGCGCCTACGCCGATTTCCAGCGTCTCATGGAGCGTTACTGGTGCCTGCGCTGGCTGCAGCAGCATGAGGTGACGGAAATCGACGCCACCGTGCGTCGCGAGCAGAGCGTCAAGCTCGACCACCTGCCCTTGCTGCTTCGTGTGCCCTCGCTGCCGGCCGATCTGATCGCCGGTCAGCGCGTCAGGCTGGCGGTCGACAGCCTCGATCTGCTGGCGCCGGAAGTCAGCTGTCGTTTCGTGAGCCTGCTTGGCGACAACACGCCGGCCGAGGTGGCGGAGGAAGAAGAGCTGTGAAGAAAAAGCGTGTCCTGCGGCGGCCGCTCAAGGCGGGGCAAGACCATCGTCTGTGGTTCGCGCTGGGCATTTCACTGTTGATCCACGGGTTGTTGCTGACCCTGCACTTCCAGTTCCCGGATGCTTCAAGACAGTTTCGCGAAAAGGCCATGGACATCATCCTGGTCAATGCGAAATCCGCCCGCAAGCCGCAGGACGCGCAGGCGCTGGCGCAGGCCAACCTGGACGGCGGCGGCAACACCGACGAAAACCGCCGCGCCAAGACCCCGTTGCCGCCCACCCATCGCCAGACCGAGGGCGACGACATCCAGCAGATGCAGCGCCGCGTGCAGGAACTGGAAACGGCCCAGCAACGCCTGCTGACCCAGGCCAAGAGCCTGCGCAACATCGCCGCCGCCACGACGACAACCGACCAGCCGTCGCCGGCCGTGCCCACCGTCAGCGGTCTCGACCTGGCCGAATCGGCCCGGGCCATGGCGCGGCTCGAAGGCGAGATTGCCAAGACGGCCGACGAGTACAACAAACGGCCGCGCAAGAAGTTTGTCGGGGCGCGCACCGAGGAATATGGCCTGGCGTCGTACCTCGATGCGTGGAAACAGAAGATCGAACGCATCGGCACGCTGAATTACCCGCCCGAGGCGCGCGGCAAGCTCTACGGTGCCGTGGTGATCTTTGTCGAATTGCGTGCCGAGGACGGCAGCCTTTACAGCGCCGAGATTTCCCGCTCGTCCGGCCACAAGATTCTCGATCAGGCTGCGCTGCGCATTCTCCGCATGTCGGCGCCCTTCGGTCCCATCCCGCAGGAAGCGCTCGGTGGCGCGACCGTGCTGTCGTTTGCCCGCACCTGGTATTTCACGCAGGGCGATGCCCTGAATACGGCCAACAAATGAGCGATCTCTACTGCGTTTTTGGCTGCGGCCGCTTCGCTTAACATTCGCTGCGCTCATGTTAGCCTTCGCCGAAAACTTCGCGCTACGCCAGACACCATCCGGTGGACCAACCTTATCGACTCCGACTGCTTATGTCTGATCTCTACTGCGTTTTTGGCAACCCGATTGCCCACTCGAAATCGCCGGCCATTCACGCCGCGTTTGCGGCGGCGACCGGCCAGGAACTGAACTACGTCGCCCGTCTTGCCGCGGTCGACGGCTTTTTTGCGGCGATGTCCGATTTTGTTGCGGCGGGGGGCAAGGGGGCGAACGTGACCGTGCCCTTCAAGGAAGATGCCTATCGCGCCAGTACGCGATTGTCCGAGCGCGCAGCGCGGGCCGGGGCCGTCAATACGCTGGCCTTCGCGGGCGACGAGATCGTTGGTGACAACACCGACGGCGCCGGTCTGGTCCGCGACATCGTTCATAACCTCGGTTTTCCGGTCGCCGGCAAGCGCATCTTGCTGCTTGGCGCCGGCGGGGCGTCGCGCGGCGTGATCGCGCCGCTGCTCGCCGAAAAGCCGGCCTCCCTGTTCATCGCCAACCGAAGTAGCGAGAAGGCCGTCGGCCTGGCCGGGGCGTTTGCCGACATGGCCAGCATCGAGGCGGGCAGCTTCGAGCAGACTGCCGGTCGGTCCTTCGATCTCGTCATCAACGCGACCTCGGCCAGCCTTTCCGGCGAAAACCTGCCCTTGCCGGCGGGTATTTTCGCGCCGGGCTGTCTGGCCTACGACATGATGTACGGCAGGGGCGACACGCCTTTTCTGGCCATGGCCCGCCAACAGGGTGCGGCGCGTCTGGCCGATGGTTTGGGCATGCTGGTCGAACAGGCGGCCGAAGCTTTCTTTGTCTGGCGCGGCGTACGACCGGCGACGGGCGAGGTGCTGGCCGCACTGAGAGCCAAGCTGGCCGAATGAGGCAGCTCGGCCGCTGGCTCAAGTGGGCGCTGCTCGGGCTTCTCGGGCTATTCCTCGTCTGGCAGTTGTGGCTGTTGGGCTGGGTTCTGCTTTGGGGCTGGGTGAATCCGGGCGAGACGAAGTTCATGGAGATCCGTCTGGCCGAATTGCGCCAGAAGGTGCCGGATGCGCAGCTCAAACAGCAATGGGTGCCCTACGAACAGATTTCGCTGCACCTGAAACGCGCCATCATCGCGGCCGAGGATGCGAAGTTCGTCGATCATGAAGGCTTCGACTGGGAAGGCATCCAGAAAGCCATGGAAAAGAACCAGAAAAAGGGGCGTTTCGTCGCCGGTGGTTCAACCATCAGCCAGCAGCTGGCCAAGAACCTCTTCCTGACGCCGAGCAAGTCCTATTTCCGCAAGGCCGAGGAGGCCATCATTACCCTCATGCTGGAAAATCTGTGGAGCAAGCGGCGGATTTTCGAGGTTTATCTGAACGTGATCGAATGGGGCAATGGCGTGTTCGGGGCCGAGGCAGCGGCGCGCCACTATTATGGTATTCCGGCGGCGCAACTGCGGCCGGAACAGGCGGCGCGGCTGGCCGGCATGGTGCCCAATCCGCGCTTTTATGACCGGAATCGCAATGCGCCGGGACTGGGGCGCAAGACGTCGATTATCCTCGGTCGCATGCCGGGGGCGGACGTTCCCTGATCGTCGTGGAAATTCGCGGTTGATACGGTAATTTTGCCGGATGGCGGGCATACGCCCGGTGCTAAAATGCGCTACCTTTTGCGGCGCCGCACCATGAGCGAAGAGACCCAGCTGACCGACACCGAAGACTTGCAGGAGCGCCTCGCCGAGGTGCAGACCCTGCTCGCCCGGCACAAGCTGGTCGAGGAACTGGTGCACCGGCAAGAAGGTCCGCGTCACGACCTCGTCGAAGACATCGTTCACAAGCAGCATCTGAACGAGTTGCAGGCCCGCCTGGAGCCGATGCACCCGGCAGATATCGCTTACATCCTGGAGGCCTTGCCGCAGGACGAGCGTCTGATCGTCTGGGAACTGGTCAATGCCGAGATCGAGGGCGAGGTTCTGCTCGAGGTTTCGGATGCCGTCCGCGAAACGCTCATCGAATCGATGGAGCGAACCGAGCTGGTGGCGGCGGCCGAAACGCTCGATGCCGACGAGCTGGCCGACCTCGCGCCGGACTTGCCGCAGGGCGTTATCGACGATGTTTTCCGCGGCCTGACCATCGAGGAGCGCGAACAGCTGCGCGCTGCGATGTCGTATCCCGACGAGTCGGTCGGCTCGATCATGGACTTCGACATGGTGACCGTGCGCGAGGACGTGTCGCTCGAAGTCGTGCTGCGTTACCTGCGCCGTTTCGACGAACTGCCCGACCATACCGACCAGCTTTTCGTGGTGGACCGCGAGGAACACCTGAAAGGCGTGCTGCCGCTCAACATCCTGCTCGTCAATGAGGTCGATGTCGAAGTCGGCACGCTGATGCAGACCGATTTCGTCGAGCTCGAGCCGGACGATCTCGCCGAGGAGGCCGCCAAGGCCTTCGAGCGTTACGATCTGGTGTCGGCGCCGGTGGTCGATCCCGAAGGCCGGCTGGTCGGCCGGGTGACGGTTAACGAGGTCGTCGATTACATCCGCGAAGAAGCCGAGCACGAGCAGTTGGCGCAGGCCGGTCTGCGTGAAGAGGAAGATATTTTTGCCTCGGTCTGGGATTCGGTGAGAAACCGCTGGGCCTGGCTGGCGGTCAATCTGATCACGGCCTTCGTCGCGTCGCGGGTGATCGGCGCCTTCGAGGGCTCGATCGAAAAGCTCGTGGCGCTTGCCGCGCTCATGCCCATCGTCGCCGGCATCGGCGGCAATTCCGGCAACCAGACGATCACCATGATCGTCCGTGCCATCGCCATGGGTCAGGTCCAGCCCGACGCCATGCGCCGCCTGCTGCGCAAGGAACTCGGCGTGGCCAGCATCAACGGCCTGATCTGGGGCGGGCTGCTCGGCATTGCGGCATGGTGGCTTTACGGCAGCGTCAAGCTGGGCATCGTCATGACCTCAGCCATGACGCTCAATCTGCTGCTGGCCGCCTCGGCCGGCGTCGGCATCCCGCTGCTGCGGCAGAAGTTCGGGGCGGATCCGGCCGTGGGCGGATCGGTGATGATCACCGCGCTGACCGATTCAGGCGGCTTCTTCATCTTCCTCGGGCTGGCGACGCTGTTCCTGATGTAAGCGCCGCGCCGGCAATATTTCAAATTTGGCCGTTTTTTCCGGTTGACCGTGAGATTCAGTGCGTGTCCGGCGTTACCAGCTTGAGTCCGACAATCCCGGCCACGATGAGCCCGATGCAGACAAAACGCAGCGCCTCGCGCGACTCGTCGAACAGATAAATCCCCAGAATCGCCGTGCCAACCGCGCCGATGCCGGTCCACACCGCGTAGGCCGTGCCCAGCGGCAGCACTTTCAGCGACCAGCCGAGCAGGACCACGCTGGCTACCATGGCGAGCAGCGTTGCCGCCGACGGCCACAGGCGGCTGAAGCCTTCGGTGTATTTGAGGCCGACCGCCCAGCCGACCTCGCAGAGGCCGGCGATGAACAGGACGATCCAGGCGTAGCCGGTACTCACTTCAAGGTGGCGAAATAGGCATCGGCCGCGGCGATGGTGCCGGCGATGTCGGCATCGGTATGGGCCGCCGAGACGAAGCCGGCCTCGAACGCCGACGGGGCAAAATAATGGCCGGCGTCGAGCATGGCGTGGAAGAAGCGGTTGAAGGCCTCCTTGTCGCAGGCCAGCACGGCGTCGTAGGTGCCCGGGCAGGCGTCGGCGAAATACACGCCGAACATGCCGCCGACGTTCTGGGCGCTGAAGCGGACGCCATGCTTTTTCGCCGCAGCGACGAGGCCGTCGCACAGCGCCTTGGTCTTGGCCGTCAGCGCTTCGTAGAAGCCAGGTGCCTGAACGAGCTTGAGGGTGGCCAGTCCGGCGGCCGTGGCGATCGGGTTGCCGGACAGCGTCCCTGCCTGATAGACCGGGCCGAGCGGGGCGATCTTTTCCATGATCTCGCGCTTGCCGCCGAAGGCGCCGAGCGGCATGCCGCCGCCGACCACCTTGCCGAAGGTCGACAGGTCGGGCGTGATGCCGAACAGGCCTTGCGCGCTCTTTGCGCCGACGCGGAAGCCGGTCATCACTTCGTCAAAAATCAGCACGGCGCCGTATTGCGCGGTCAGGTCGCGCATGGCTTTCAGGAATTCCGGCGTCGGCGCGATCAGGTTCATGTTGCCAACCACCGGTTCGACGATCACGGCCGCGATCTTGTCGCCATGCGCCTTGAAGGCTTCGGCCAACGCCTGCGGGTCGTTGTAGGCGAGGACCATGGTCGTCTCGACCGTGCCGGCCGGGACGCCGCCCGACGACGGATTGCCGAACGTGAGCAGGCCGGACCCGGCCTTGACCAGCAGGCTGTCGGCATGGCCGTGGTAGCAGCCCTCGAACTTCACCAGGATGTCACGGCCGGTAAAGCCGCGCGCCAGACGGATGGCGCTCATCGTCGCCTCGGTACCCGAGGAAACGAGGCGCACCATGTCCATCGACGGCACGAGGTCGCACAGCAGGTCGGCGATTTCAACCTCGCGCTCGGTCGGCGCGCCGAAGGACAGGCCGTCGACGACGGCCGCCTGCACGGCAGCGATCACGTCCGGGTGGGCGTGGCCGAGGATCATCGGGCCCCAGGAGCCGACGTAGTCGGTGTACCACTTGCCGTCTGCATCCTGCACCTTGGCGCCAGCACCTTTCTGGAAGAACAGGGGCGTACCGCCCACCGAGCGGAAAGCACGGACCGGGGAATTGACGCCGCCGGGGATGTGGCGCTGGGCACGTTCGAACAGTTGCTGGTTGCGAGAGGTCATGCGGATTGCTCCTCGAAAAGACGTTGATAGGCGGCGGCGCGCGCCGCGATGTCGGGTGCGGAAAACAGGTCGGTGATGACGGCGAGCAGGTCGGCGCCGGCCGCGATCAGCGGTGGTGCGTTGTCGAGCGTGATGCCGCCAATGGCGCAGCTTGTTACGGTCAACCGGGATTTTGTCGCAAAAAACAAATCGGTCGAGGCGCGAGCGGCGTTCGGTTTGGTCGGCGACGGATAAACCGCGCCGAAGGCCACGTAATCGACGCCGGCGGCGCTGGCGGCCGCGGCAGCGGCGAAGTCGGCATAGCACGAGGCACCGAGAATCCGGTCGGGACCGAGCATGGCCCGCGCGGCCATCAGGTTGCCGTCGTCCTTGCCCAGATGAACGCCATCGGCCTCGACCAGAAAGGCCAGCGCGAGGTTGTCGTTGATCAGCAATCTGGCGTCGAAACGGCGCGTCAGGGCCCGCAGCGCCCGGGCGCGCGCCACGCATTCAGGCATGTCGCTGGTCTTGTCACGATACTGGACGATGCGGCAACCGCCGGCCAGGGCAGCCTCGACGTCGGCCAGCAGACGGGCGCCGTCATCGTATTCCGGCGTGATGGCATACAGGCCACGCAACTTACTGTTCATTGTTCTTGCTGTCGTCCTTGGCCGTATCCGGCTTGTCGGCCTCGTCGTCATCGCCGCGCGCCCAGAAGAAGCGGTCGGGAATGAACTGCCCCATGCCGGCACGGAATCCGGCGGCCAATGTCTGCCAGGTGTAATCCTGCGCATCGCGCACGGCATCCTCGACGCTGGCGCCACCGGCCATGCAGCCGGCAATGGCCGAGGCCAGCGTGCAACCCGAGCCGTGGTAGCTGCCCGGCAGGCGCTCCCAGCTATCGCGACGAAGCACGCCGTCCGGCCCGAACAGGCTGTTGACCACTTGTGGCGTGTTTTCGTGGGTGCCGGTAATCAGCACGTACTGCACACCCATCTCGATGAGGCGCTCGGCGCAGACATCAATCGATGGCTCGCCTTCGTCCTCGTCGCTTTCCGCCAGTCGCCGCGCTTCCGGCGCGTTGGGCGTGAGCAGCGTCGTTTGCGGCAGCAGCATCTTGCGCATCGCCGAAATGACATCCTCGCTCGACAATTCGTCGCCGCGCCCGGAGGCCAGCACCGGGTCGAAAATCACCGGGATGTCCGGGTAGTCCGAAATGATCTCGGCCACGGCGATCACGTTCTCGACGCTGCCCAGCATGCCGATCTTGAACGCCACAACCGGCATGTCCTCGAGCACTGCCCGCGCCTGCTGTTCAAGCAGCTCGGCGCTGACCGGGTGTACGCTCTGCACGCCGACCGTATCCTGCACCGTCAGCGCCGTCAGGGCGCTGAGCGGGTGGCAGCCCAGACTGACCAGCGTCAGCATGTCGGCCTGCATGCCCGCGCCGGCAGAAGGGTCGCTGGCGGAGAACACCAGCACCATCGGTGGACAGGGTGGAGTAGGAGGGGTGGAATTCATTCTGGATCGCGCCCTTGGCGGGAGCGAAGGGAATTGGGTAAGATGGCCGCGATTTTATCCGAATCTCGAGGCCGTCGAAGCAGTCATCGGAAAGCGGCACCACTGCTATTCGCCTTGCCTCGCGGTAATACTTCCGTAGTATGATGCAGAGATAGCCTCCAACGGGGCACAGGGGACAAGGAAAGTGGCTGATTTATCCAGACTGCGTGGCGTCAGGGTCATGGTCATTGACGACAGCAATACGATACGGCGTAGCGCCGAGATTTTTCTCGTGCAGGCAGGCTGTCAGGTCGTTCTGGCTGAAGACGGATTCGACGCGCTCGCCAAGATCGCCGACCATCAGCCCAGTGTCATTTTTTGTGACATCATGATGCCGCGGCTCGATGGTTACCAGACCTGCTCGCTGATCAAGAAAAATCCGAAATTCAAGGCGACGCCGGTCATCATGCTGTCCTCCAAGGACGGCCTGTTCGACCGGGCTCGTGGTCGCATGGTCGGTTCCGACCAGTACCTCACCAAGCCTTTTACCAAAGACAGTTTGCTGCAAACGGTTGCCACCTTTGCATTGCCTGCCGAGACAGAACCGAACAACTAGCTCAGGGGGGAGCGCATGCCTGTAAAAAATATTCTCGTTGTCGACGATTCGCCTACCGAGCGTTTCTTCACTGTCGACGTGCTGACCAAAGCCGGCTATCAGGTGACCACCGCCGAAAATGGCGAGGAAGGGATCGCCAAGGCGAAAGCCACCAAGCCGGACCTCATCCTCATGGACGTGGTGATGCCGGGCCTCAACGGCTACCAGGCAACCCGCACGCTGACCCGTGACGAAGACACCAAGAAGATTCCGATCATCGTGTGCACGACCAAGGGTCAGGAAACAGACAAGATCTGGGGCTTGCGTCAGGGCGCTGTCGATTACCTTGTCAAGCCGCTGAATCCGGAAGTATTGCTCCAACGCATCGCCGCGCTTCCGTAAACCAGATGGCCCGGAAAACCAGTCTTCGTGACTTTCAGGAGTATCTGGCGACGCGTCTGAGCAACGCGGCCAAGGGGAAAGGATCGTCATCCTGGCTCGGTATCGAGGCGGGTGGTGAATCCTGGCTGGTCGATCTTTCCGATGGCGGCGAAATCGTTCAGGCATCGCAACTGGCACCTGTCCCGATGACCCGTCCGTGGTTCGCCGGCATCGCCAATATTCGCGGCAACCTGCATGCCGTCAGCGATTTTTCCCTCTTTCGCGGCGGGCCACCGATTGTCCAGAATTCCAATGCCCGATTGTTGCTGATCGGTGCTCGGCACGGTGTCAACGCCGCCTTGCTCGTGTCGCGCATGCTCGGCCTCAAGAACCCTGAAGATTTCACCGCCGAGCCTCCGGATAACGTCATGCCGGCCTGGGGTAAGCAGCGTTTTGCCGATACGCAAGGAAAAATCTGGCACAAGCTTTCGGTTCGCGAACTTCTTGCGGACCCGGATTTCATGAATATCGGGGTTTAACAGAGGGCGCTTGCCCCATCCCCAAGTGGAGGATTTCCATGGCTTTCAGCTTCAAGCTTCCGAAAATGGGTGGTAACGGGAACGGTCATTCCGTATCCCAAATGACCATATCGTCAGAAATGGCCACCAGCAAGTTGCCTCTGCCGGCATTCCTGGCAGGGATGCCCGTCGTCCAGCAGATGAAGACACTGGGCGGTATTTTCGTGCTGTTGCTGATCGTGATTGCCGGCCTGGTTTTCTTCGACAGCCGCTCGGCAACGCACAACACGGCTTACGTTGCCGCCGCCGGTGAAATGCGCATGCTTTCTCAGCGTCTGGCGAAAGCCTCATCGCTGGCGTTGCAGGGCAATGTCGTTGCCTTCGCGCAGTTGAAAGAATCCCGGGAAACCTTCGGTCGCCTGTTTGATCAGGTTTCGAGCGGCGGCGAGATCGGTGGCGTCAGCGTTCCGGCTTCACCGGACAGCGTGCGCCCGCAACTGGATGCCCTGGCCGCACTCTGGACCAAGACCGACAAGGATGCCGAAACCGTGCTCGCGCAGGAAGCCAACCTGGTTGCGCTGGGCAAGAACGTGGCCACCATCGATAACAAGAATGCCGCAATGCTCGAGCTGACCGAGCAACTCGCTTCGCTGAAGCTGCAGGGTGGCGGCGCATCCCGTGAAATTGCCTCCTCCAACCAGCTGGTCATGCTGACCCAGCGGATCGCCAAGAACGCCTCGGCACTGCTCGTCGGTGATGAAATCAATCCGGAAGTGGCTTTCCTGCTGGGCAAGGATACCAATGCGTTCCGTGACATCCTCGGTGCCTTGAGCAAGGGTGGCAACGATGCGGACAGCCGCAACAAGCTGGATGCCCTCGAGGTGGCGTTCAAGGAGTATCAGGGCGCCATTGCCAGCATTCTGGGTAACATGCAGCCGCTGGTCCTGTCCAAGCAGGCCGGTTCGCGGATTTTCCGCGAAAGCGAGGATCTGCTCAAAGCCACCGATGATTTGGCGTCAGGCTATCAACAAGGCCTGGCCGAGCGCGGTCTGTACATCCTGACCCTGCTTGTTCTGATTGTGGTGGCCCTGGCCGCCCTGGCTTTGCTGGCCAAGATCTATCTCGACGATACCGGTCGTCGTGCGGCGGATGCGGAAGAGCAGCGCCATGCCTCTGAACAGACCAACCGCGACAATCAGGACGCCATTTTGCGTCTGATGAACGAACTGGGCGACCTGGCTGACGGTGACCTGACGGTAACCGCCACCGTGAGCGAAAACATTACCGGCGCCATTGCCGACTCGATCAACTACACGATTGAAGAACTGCGCGTGCTGGTCGGCCGTATCAACGATGCGGCGAACCGGGTGACGGCGGCAACGGAAATTGCCCGCCTGACTTCTGCCGAACTGCTTGATGCTGCCGAACGCCAGTCTTCGGAAATTCAGGAAGCCGGTCAGTCTGCGCTGGAAATGGCGCGCTCCATGTCCGAGGTTTCGGGCAACGCAACCCAGTCAGCCCAGGTTGCCCGGCAATCGCTGGAAGCTGCCGAAAAAGGTACGCTCGCCGTGCAGGACTCGATCAAGGGTATGAACGAAATTCGCAATCAGATTCAGGAAACGTCCAAGCGCATCAAGCGGCTGGGCGAAAGCTCCCAGGAGATTGGCGAAATCGTGGAACTGATTTCCGACATTACCGAACAGACCAACGTTCTGGCCTTGAACGCTGCCATTCAGGCCGCTTCGGCGGGTGATGCCGGCCGGGGTTTCACGGTGGTTGCTGAAGAAGTGCAGCGATTGGCTGAACGTTCCGGTGAGGCGACGAAGCAGATTGCTGCCATTGTGAAAACCATTCAGACCGATACGCAGGATGCCGTCTCCGCGATGGAGCAATCGACCCGCGGTGTGGTCGAAGGGGCAAAGCTATCCGATGCTGCCGGTCAGGCACTGTCCGAGATCGGCGACGTGTCGCGCAATCTGGCTGACCTGATTCAGAGCATTTCGACCTCGACGCAGAATCAGGCTGATTCTGCGACCAAGGTGGCCGGCCTGATGCAGGACATACTGCAGGTAACAGAACAGACCACGGCCGGTACGCAACGCACTGCCCAGGCGGTCGATGAACTCACAGCGCTGGCTTCCGAGTTGAAGGGGTCGGTCGCCGGTTTCAAGGTCGACTGACGTTAATCGCGAGACACTATGAACGCGGCAACAGAATTTGATTTGGGCCCGCTGACGTGGGTCAAGGGCGAAATAGACCTGGCCTTGCAACGCGCCGAGCAGGCGCTTGACGAGTTTGTCGCGAGTGCTGACCGGACGCAGCTCAAGTTCTGTCGAACCCATGTGCACCAGGTCCACGGTGCGCTGGCCATGGTCGGGCTCGATGGCGTCACGCTGCTTACCGATTCGACGGAAGGCCTGCTGGCCGGCATGGAGGAAGAGCGTTTTCCTGCCGGAGAACATGAGGTTGGCGTACTTCGCCAGACCTTGAAGGCTTTGAAGCAGTATCTCGATGATCTGATGGCTGGCGAGCCCAACCATCCGCTCACCCTGTTGCCGGTCTATCAAGCAGTCGAGACCGCGCGTGGCCTGCCGTCGGCCCATCCCTGCGATCTGTTTTATCCCGATCTTTCCCGGCGTCCGCCCAAGCGCGCCGTAGATCCGACTGCAGACAGTGCGAATCAGCCGCTCCGCACCCTGCGGGCCAAGCGGATGCAGTTCCAGAAGGGTTTGCTTCACTGGTTGAAGAATCCGGCCGACGCCGAAGCGGGTCGGCAGATGATGCACGAGGCCATTGCCGAAATCGAAGCCGTTCAGCCGACGCCGGCGGCCCGTTCGTTCTGGTGGATTTCGCTGGCTGTGCTGGATGCACTGGCCGATCCGGCACTCGGGGCAGATCCATCTTCGCGTCAGCTTTGCGCACGCATCGATGCGCAGATCCGGCGCCTGGTGGGTGGCTCAAACAACGTGGCCGAGCGCGTGCTCCGCGAAGCGCTGTATTTCATCGCACAGGCGCCGGCTGATCTAAGCACGGGCATTGCCGAGGTTCAGTCGACCTTTGGTCTGCCCGACCTCCTGCCCAATCCGGCAACGCAGGTTGGCGATTTGCCGCACCAGAGCGAATTGCGCAAGTTGCGCGAGACGATGGCGGCCGTCGAGGAGCTTTGGAACCGATTCTGCACGGGCAATAGCGGCAGTCTGGCCGGCTTTGCGGACAACGCGCGCAGCGTGGCCCAGTTGACCGAGGAAATCGGTCATACCGATCTCAAGCGTCTTGGTCAGGGCCTGGGGGCCGTAGCCAACTGGCTGGCGGACGACCCCGCACGCTTCAATGATTCGGTAGCCATGGAGGTCGCGACGACCATCCTGTTGCTGCAGAATGCCCAGGAGAACTTCCGTCGTCTGGGGACTGATTTCGCGCAGCAGGTCGATCTCATGGTCGCCCGGCTCTACGCGTGCATTGCCGGTCGGCCCGCGGCGGATGAAGAGATTCCGTTGCTCGACGAAATGACCCGTCGGGCTCAGGAAAAGCTGCTGATCGGTCAGGTTGGGCGGGAAATCCAGAGCAATCTTGCCCAGATCGAGCAGGCGCTGGACGGATTCTTCCGTGATCCGGCCAAGGCGCACGATCTCCTGCAACTCGATGATCCGATCAAGCAGATCAGCGGTGCCCTGGCCATGCTCGGCCACTTCGGGGCGGTGAACAGCCTCAAGGAATGTGGTGCCAGCATCCACCGCTTTGCGGCGCCCAACTACCAGCCCGCCAACGATGATTTCGAAGCGGTGGCGAACCAGTTGTCCATGCTGGGGTTCTTTGTCGACTCCCTGCAAAACGGTGAAACCGATTTCGACGCCTTCGTTCGCCGAATGAATGGCGAGACCGACGAAGAAGAATTGCCCGAACCGGAGGCGCCAAATGCGCCGACGGTCGAAACGCTTCTGGCGCAGCAGGCGCGCGATGCGCAGGTTCTTGCCGAGGCGCTCAAGGAAGCGCCGCAAGACGCTCGCCTGCAAGACGAACTCAAGCAAAACCTGCAGGATATCCAGAAGGACGCCGACCTCGTTGCCAATCGCGAACTGGGCGAATCCGCCAAGGCCGCGTTGGCTGCTCTGCAGTCGGGCGTCGAAGTCGATGCCGCACTTTCCGGGCTCAAGCCGCTGGCTCCGGAAGCACCGTCGCCATCCGCCGAAACTTTGCAACTGGCCGAGTCGACCCACGAGGAAATCGACGCCGAGCTGTTATCCATCTTCCTGGAAGAAGCCAACGAAGTATTGGCGACCATCGGCGAGCACAAGGACATTCTTGCCAGCGCACCGGACGATGTCGAGGCGCTGACGACCGTTCGCCGCTCCATGCACACGCTCAAGGGCAGTGGCCGCATGGTCGGTCTCAAGGACCTGGGCGAAGCTGCCTGGGAACTCGAGCAGACACTGAATCTGTGGTTGCGTCAGGACACGGCGGTTACGCCCGATCTGCAGCAAATGATCGAGGACGCGCATGCGCTGTTCTCGGAGTGGATCGTTTATCTGGAATCCGGTCAGGGTTCCGCACCGGATGCGAGAGCACTGGTGGCCCTCGCATCGCGCCTGCGTGGCGTGGAGGTGGCTGTTCCCGTCGACCCTGCGCCAGTCGTCGAGGTGGCGGCACCGGCTAGGCAGGAGGAAGAGTTCGACCCGAGTGCGACCATCATCCTGCACGAGCCGGCCGATTCGGAAGAGGCAGAGCCGGCTGCCGAAGAGAATGCACCAGTCGTCGACCTGGTCATGGGCGATTTTGAATTGCCGTCGATGTCAGCGCCTGAGCCCGAGGCGGTAGCTCAAGCTGCACATGAGGAAGAGTTCGACCCGAGTGCAACCATCGTCCTGCGGGAGCCGGCCAATACGGAAGACCTAGCACCGGACATTGATCCGCTCTTGGGCGATCAAGGAATGCCGTCGATGTCAGATCCCGGGTCCGCGCCCGAGGCTGCAGTAGCTGTCGGGCAGGAAGATGCATTCGACCCGAGTGCAACCATCGTCCTACACGAGCCGGCTGAGGCGGAAGAGGCCGAGCCGGTTGCCGAAGAAAAGGCACCGGCCGTCGATCTGGTCATGGACGATTTCGAGTTCCCCGCGATGGACGAGGCCGAATCGATCGAAGTGACGGACCTTCCGGAAATTCCAGAGCTGGAAGAAGCACCGGCAGTGCAGAACCTGTCCGACGTGCTGGCCATTTCCGATGCGCCGGTCGTGGCAGAAGAACCGATCATATTGCCGGAACCGGAACCGGAACCGGAACCGGAACCGGAACCGGAACCGGAACCGGAACCGGAACCGGAACCAGAGCCAGAGCCAGAGCCAGAGCCAGAGCCAGAGCCAGAGCCAGAGCCAGAGCCAGAGCCAGAGCCAGAGCCAGAGCCAGAGCCAGAGCCCGTCGCCAATGAAGCGCCGACGCTCTACGATATTTTTCGTGAAGAGGCTAAGGGCCATCTTCAGACGCTGATTGACAGCTACGCAGCGGTCGACGCGGATCCGTCGGCGCCGACCACGTTTGAAATGACGCGGGCCGCCCATACGCTGGGTGGCATTTCGGCCACGGTGGGTTTGATGCCGATGCATCGCCTGGCCATAGCGCTGGAACATGCCTTGCTACGCCGCGATCATTCCGGCCAGGCGCAAAGTATCGAGGGTCTGGAGACTGTTCGCCAGACCATCATTACGCTGGAAGACATGTTTGCCGGACTGGCGCTGAATCGCGAGCCGGATGAGCAGGTTCGCCTGATTGCCGCGCTGGAAGACATCTTCCAGGCACCAGTGGCGGCGGTCGAGGATGCGGCGCCGGCGAGTGCCGAGATCATTCCGTTGCCGACGGCAGCGGGGGGGGCTCCCGAGGCTGCACCGGAGCCCATGCCGGCGGCTCCGGCCCCGGTATTGCCGCAACTGAAGGACGAGCTCGACGAACAACTGTTGCCCATCTTCCTCGAAGAAGCGGTTGATCTGACGCGCGATCTGACGACACAGGTCCGAGCCTGGCGCGGCGACCTTTCGGGTGATGCTGCACCGCATGCCATCGCCCGTCTGCTGCATACCTTCAAGGGTAGTGCGCGCATGGCCGGTGCCATGAACCTGGGTGAGGAAACCCACCAGCTTGAGGCGCGGGTTGAAGAGGCATTGCGCGCCGGACACGCGACCCAGGCATTCGTCGATGAAATCGAGGCCGGTTGCGATGCGCTGGATCAGGCGGTCGAACGCCTGCGTGCCGGTCCCCAGGAGCCCGAACCTGCCGAAACGACAGAAGCGACGGCAGAAGGCACGGCGGTTGCCGCCACGCCAACTCAGCCGGTCGAGGCCGAGGCGGAGGGCGAGGCCGGTGGCCAGCGCGCGACGCTGCGTGTTCGTGCCGACCTGATCGATCGCCTGGTCAGCGAAGCAGGCGAATTGTCGATTGCGCGGACCCGTATCGAAGGTGAAATGCGCAGCCTGAAGGGCTCATTGCTGGAACTGACCGAGAACGTCATCCGTTTGCGTCGTCAGTTGCGCGATATTGAAATCCAGGCCGAAACGCAGATTCAGGCGCGGGTAGCCCAGGCGCCGGAGAGCGAGGCCGAGTTCGATCCGCTGGAGCTGGATCGATTCACGCGCTTCCAGGAATTGACGCGTTTCATGGCCGAATCGGTCAATGACGTGGCGACCGTCCAGCAGAATCTGCTCAAGAATCTCGATGACGCCAATGCGGCGATTCTCGCCCAGTCGCGCCTGAACCGCAGCTTGCAACAGGAGCTGATGGGCGTGCGCATGGTGCCGTTCGCCAGCCAGACCGAGCGTCTGTACCGTATCGTCCGGCAGACTGCCAAGGAAGTCGGCAAGCGCGCCAATCTGGAAATCGTCGGCGGGCAGGTCGATATCGACCGCTCGGTGCTCGACAAGATGCTGGCGCCGATCGAACACATGCTGCGCAATGCCGTGACGCACGGTGTCGAGGCTCGCGATGTCCGTCTGGCGGCAGGCAAGCCGGAAGCGGGTGAAATCGTTGTCAAGCTGTCGCAGGAAGGCAACGAAATCATCCTGGCCATGAGCGATGACGGCAAGGGGCTGGATGTAGAGCGCATCCGCGCCCGCGCCGAGGCCATGGGCCTGCTGCAGCCGGGACAGGCGGCGGACGAGAAAATGCTGTTCGATCTCATCTTCCAGCCGGGATTCTCCACGGCGGCCGAAGTGACGCAGCTGTCGGGTCGCGGTGTCGGTATGGACGTCGTGAAAACCGAAATCGGCGACATTGGTGGCCGTGTCGAAATCCAGTCGGTGCCCGGTCAGGGAACCACGTTCCGTCTCTACCTGCCGCTGACGCTGGCCGTCACGCAGACCTTGCTGGTTCGTGTCGGCACGCATCTCTATGCCGTGCCGTCGACGATGATCGAGCAGGTCAAGGAAATGAAGGAAAAGGCCCTTGCCGCGGTTCGCGAAAAGGGTGAAGTGGAGTGGCAGGGCAATCGCTATCCCTTCCATTTCCTGCCGCATTTGCTGGGCGACACGGCGGCTGTGCCGGAGGCGCATCGCCAGTACTGGGTACTGCTGCTGCGTTCCGGTTCGCAACGTGTGGGCGTGCTGGTCGATGAACTCAAGGGCAACCAGGAAGTTGTCGTCAAGAATATCGGCGCCCAGCTCGCCCGCGTGGTCGGTATTGCCGGCGCCACGGTGCTCGGTGACGGCAAGGTCGTCCTGATCCTGAATCCGGTGGCCCTGGCCAGCCGGACGGGCGCGGTGTCGGTGGCGGCTCATGCCAATGCGCCGGCACAACCGGTGGCCCAGCTCGAAGTTGCCAGCCTGCCGACGGTCATGGTCGTCGACGATTCGCTGACGGTGCGCAAGATCACGAGCCGCCTGCTGATGCGCGAAGGCTATCAGGTCATTCTCGCCAAGGATGGCGTCGATGCACTGGAACAGCTAGTCGAGGTCATGCCGGACGTGGTGCTGTCCGATATCGAGATGCCGCGCATGGACGGTTTCGACCTCGTTCGCAACATCCGCGCCGACGCTCGCCTGAACAAGTTGCCGGTGGTCATGATCACCTCGCGGACGGCCGACAAGCATCGTAACTACGCGCTGGAAATCGGCGCCAACCATTACCTCGGCAAGCCGTATGACGAAGCCGAGTTGTTGGGTATCGTGGCGGGTTATTGCAAGAAATAGCCTGAATTTCCGGTTGGCCGCAGGATTTCACGGTCAACCGGGTTTACTACGCGCAGCGTAATAAATGCCTAATTTCTGAATTTTGCGTAGCGGGCCAGGGTTTTTTCCCGGGCGGCTGCGTGATCGACAATCGGCGCCGGATAGTCGCGACCGATGACCAGCCCAATGCTTTCCTGTTCAACGCGCCCCATTTGCCAGGGCGCGTGAATGTATTTGTTGGCGACTTTCGCCAGCTCGGGCACGTAGCGGCGGATGAACTTGCCCTCCGGATCGAATCTTTCCGACTGCGTCACCGGGTTGAAAATGCGGAAATAGGGTTGCGCGTCGCATCCGGTCGAGGCTGCCCACTGCCAGCCGCCGTTGTTGGCCGACAGATCGAAATCGTTGAGCTGTTCGGCGAAATAGCGCTCGCCAAGCCGCCAGTCGAGGCCTAGGTCCTTGCTCAGGAAGGAGGCGACGATCATGCGCAGGCGGTTGTGCATCCAGCCGCAGTGGTTGAGCTGGCGCATCGCGGCATCGACGATGGGGTAACCGGTGCGCCCTTCCTGCCAGGCGGCCAGTCCATCCGGCCAGTCATCCCATACCACGGCATCGTAGGCCGGCTTGAAAGCGTGGCCGACGACGTGCGGAAAATGATCGAGGATCATGAAGTAGAAGTCGCGCCAGATCAGCTCGTTGAGCCAAGTCTTGTCGTCGGCCAGCAGGGCTGCGCGGACCAGTTCGCGAATGCCGATGGTGCCGAAGCGCAGATGCACCGACAGGTAGGAAACGCCCTTGACCGCCGGGAAGTCGCGCAGGGTGCCGTAGCGCTCGATGCGCCCCTGGCGGAAATCGTCCCACAGGGCACGGGCGCCGGACATGCCGGGCCGGATGCCGAGTTGTTCAAGATCGCAGGTCGCAAAGCCGATCTCGGCCAGGCCGGGGATGCCCCGGCCATCACCCGGGGCCAGCCTGCCCTGGCAAGGCCATTCGGCGTAGTCGGCTGTCGTCAGGCGTTTGAGCCAGGCATTCTTGTAGGGCGTGAATACCGAGAAGGCGTTGCCGGCCTGGGTCAGCACCTCGTTGCCGTCAAAGATCGCCTGATCCTTGAAGGTATGGAAGGCGATCCCCGCCGGTTCGAGTGCGCCGGCCACTTCGCCATCACGTTGCTTGGCTGCCGGCTCGTAATCACGGTTGGCATAGACGGCCGTGACGCCGAGTGAGCGCGCCAGCGCCGGAATTTCGGCTGCCGCCCGGCCATGGAGGACGATCAGTCCGCCGCCCCGGGCGCGTAGCGCGGCGTCGAGCTCGACCAGCGATTCGCGAATGAAATGGACGCGCCGGTCACGCCGGGTCGGCAGGGCGACGAGGATGTCGGTATCGAAGACGAAGGCGCAATAAACCGTATCGGCCTGCGCCAGGGCTGCGCTCAAGGCAGCGTGATCGTGGTCGCGCAGGTCGCGGCGAAACCAGACGAGGGCTTTTTCTTGATTCATGGTTGGTTTGTACCCTCCCGGAGATTAAAATTCCAGTCATGGACAACGTCAATCTGACCGATAACTTCCTGATCGCCATGCCGGCGCTGGAAGACCCGTATTTCTCGAATTCCCTGATCTACATTTGCGAACACAACGCGAACGGGGCATTGGGAATCATCGTCAATCGGCCGATCGACATGAACCTCGCCGGCCTGTTCGAAAAGATCGACATCAAGCTGGAAGCCGACAAGCTCGCCAACCTGCCCGTCTATTTTGGCGGTCCGGTTCAGCTGGACCGGGGTTTTGTGCTGCATCGCCCGGTCGGGCAGTGGCAGTCCACGCTGGCGGTCAATAGCGAGGTCGGCCTGACCAGTTCCCGCGATGTGCTGAGCTCGGTGGGCAGCTTCGGCCTGCCGGCCGAAATCATCGTGACGCTCGGCTATTCCGGCTGGGATGCCGGCCAGCTCGAAGACGAGCTGGCGCAAAACTCCTGGCTGACCGTCCCGGCCAAGGCGGAGATCCTGTTCGACCTGCCGCCGGAAGAGCGCCTGCCGGCCGCCATGCAGAAGCTCGGGATCAGTTTCACCCAACTGTCCGACGTGGCCGGTCACGCATGAGCGGAAACGTTCGCTGATGGGCACTGTCCTCGCCTTCGACTTCGGCGAAAAGCGCATCGGTGTGGCCACCGGCGAGACGATGCTGGGCACGGCCCACCCGCTGACCACCATCCACGCCGAATCCAATGACGACCGCTTCGCCGCCATCGGCAAACTCATCGCCGAGTGGCAACCGGAGCAGCTGGTCGTTGGTCTGCCCTGCCACATCGACGGCACGCCGCACGAAATGACGCGGCTGGCCACCAAGTTCGCCGAACGCCTCAAACGTCGCTACAACCTGCCGGTCGGTTTTGCCGACGAGCGCATGACCTCGGTCGACGCCGAGGCCCGATTGCGCGAAACCGGCCGCAATGCCAAATCCGCCAAGCCGGTGCTCGACGCCGTCGCGGCCCAACTCATCCTTCAAACCTGGTTCGAAAGCCCGCACCATGTCATCCCATCCTGAAGTTTTGCCCGATGCCGAGGCGCAATGTCGCCAGCTGGCCGAGCTGATACGTCCGAATCTCTCGAAAAAGCCGGCGCTGGTCGGCATCTACAGCGGTGGCGCCTGGATCGCCGAGCGCCTGCGTGAACTGCTCGACCTCCCGGAGGAAATCGGCCTGATCGACGTCTCCTTCTACCGCGACGACTTTGCCGAGAAAGGCCTGCACCCGCAGTGCAAGCCGACGGTCATTCCGTTCGAGGTCGAAGGCCGTCATCTGATCCTCGTCGATGACGTGCTCTACACCGGACGAACGACGCGGGCCGCGATCAACGAGCTGTTCGACTACGGTCGCCCGGCCTCCATCGAGCTGGCCGTGCTGGCCGATCGCGGCGGGCGCGAGCTGCCGGTGGCAGCGACCTACGGCGCCTGGGCGGTGGAATTGAACGACAACCAGAACCTCGTGCTCGCCAAGCAGGACGACGGCCGACTGGTGTGGAGGATGGAACATGCATAACCCGCAGTTGAACAAGGATGGCGAACTGACCCACCTGCTGTCGATCGAAGGTCTGCCGCAGCGCATCCTGACGCAGATTCTCGACACCGCGGCCTCCTTCATGGAAGTCTCGGCGCGCGATGTGAAAAAGGTGCCGCTGCTGCGTGGCAAGAGCGTCTTCAACCTGTTCTTCGAGAACTCGACGCGCACGCGGACGACTTTCGAGATCGCCGCCAAGCGCCTGAGCGCCGACGTCATCAACCTCGACATCAACAAGTCGTCGACGGCCAAGGGCGAAACCCTGCTCGACACCATCGACAACCTCGTCGCCATGCACGCCAACCTGTTCGTCGTGCGCCACGCCTCGAGCGGCGCGCCCTACCTGATTGCTGAGCACCTACAGCGTATCGGCCGCGACGACGTGCATGTCGTCAATGCCGGTGATGGTCGCCACGCGCATCCGACGCAGGGCCTGCTCGACATGTACACGATCCGCCACTACAAGAAGGATTTCACGCAATTGCGTGTGGCCATCGTCGGCGACATCCTGCATTCGCGTGTCGCCCGTTCAGACATCCATGCCCTGACCACGCTGGGCGTCCCGGAAGTCCGCGCCATCGGGCCGGAAACCCTGCTGCCCAAGCATCTCGACAAGCTCGGCGTGCATGTTTTCCACGACATGAACGAAGGTTTGAAAGATGTCGACGTCGTCATCATGCTGCGCTTGCAGAACGAACGCATGACCGGCGCGCTGCTGCCTTCGGCCGGCGAATACTTCCGCCACTACGGTCTGACGCCGCAAAAGCTGGCGCTGGCCAAGCCGGACGCCATCGTGATGCACCCGGGGCCGATGAACCGGGGCATTGAAATCCACTCGGCAGTGGCGGATGGTCCGCAGGCCGTGATCCTGCCTCAGGTCACCTTCGGCATTGCCGTGCGCATGGCCGTCATGAGCATCGTTGCGGGGAACTGATCAATGAATATCGAAATCAAGAATGGCCGCGTCATCGACCCGAAAAACGGCGTTGACCGCAAGGCAACGCTCTACATCGTGGATGGCAAGATCGCCGGGCTGGGCGATGCGCCGGCCGGGTTCAGCGCCGACAAAACGGTCGATGCGGCCGGCTGCGTCGTGTGCCCGGGGCTCATTGATCTTGGCGCCCGCCTGAATTCCATCGAAGCCGAACTGGCTGCCGCCGTGGCGGGGGGCGTGACCTCGGTCGTCGTTCCGCCCGACGCCGATCCACCGCTCGACGAGCCGGAACTGGCCGACCGGCTGGTCCATCGCGGTGCCGAAATCGGCAAGGCGCGCGTGCTGCCGCTCGGCGCCCTGACGCTGGGCTTGCAGGGCGAACGCCTGGCCGAACTGGCCGGCCTCAAGAAGGCCGGTTGCGTCGCTTTCTCGCAGGCCAACCGGACCGTGGTCGATACCGAGGCCCTGCTCCGCGCCATGGAATACGCCGCCACCTTCGGCTTCGCCATCTGGCTGCAGCCGCAGGATCACTGGCTGTCGCGCAACGGCATCGCGCATGAAGGCGAAGTCTCCAGCCGTCTCGGTCTGGCCGGCATTCCGGTCGCCGCCGAAACCATTGCCGTCGGCACCATCGTCCAGCTCGTGCGCGACACCGGTTGTCGCGTCCACCTGACCCGCCTGTCGTCGGCGGCCGGCGTCGCGCTGATCCAGCGCGCACAGCACGAAGGCCTGCCGGTCACGTTCGACATCGGCGTGCATCATCTGCTGCTCACCGAAAACGACATCGGCTATTTCAATCCGCATGCCCGATTCAGTCCGCCATTGCGCGCTCAAGGCGACCGTCAGGCCTTGTCGACGGCGGCCGCAGCCGGATTGGCGCCGATCTGTTCCGACCACACGCCGGTCGGTGCGGATGACAAGTTGCTGCCGTTTGGCGAAGCCAAACCCGGAGCGACCGGGCTTGAGGTCCTGCTGCCACTGACGCTGAAGTGGGCGGAAGAGGCCAAGGTTACGTTGCCCGATGCGCTGGCGCGGATCACCTCGGCACCGGCCAAGGTGCTCGGCCTGGCCAGCGGCGAACTCGGCGTTGGCGCGGTGGCCGACATCTGCATCTTCGATCCCGAGGCGACCTGGCAACTGACGCCGGAAGCGCTGAAGAGCCGTGGCAAGAATTCGCCATGGATCGGCTACATGCTGACCGGCAAGGTGAAATCCACGCTGGTCGGCGGACGCGTCGTTTTCGAAGCTTGAGATGGATGCGCCCGCAAGGGCGCTTTTTCGGCCTGATGGCGCGCGGGTAGAGGACGGGGCGCTTGCCCGTCCCGGCGCCAGATTCATGGTTTAATCGCCGCATGGATCCACAGCTCACGACGGCCACCCAGCGCATCATCAAGATTCGGCGCGACTACAACACCTGGGTTGCCAACGAAACCCTGGAAGACTACGCGCTGCGATTTACGCCGCGCAGCTTCCGCAAATGGTCCGAGCTGCGCGTTGCCAACACGGCCTTCGGCGCGGCGTCCTTTCTGGTGCTTGAAGCGGTCGGGGCGACCATGCTCGTCCAGGCTGGTTTTCTCAACGCTTTCTGGGCGATTCTCGCCACCGGCCTGATCATCTTCCTGATCGGCCTCCCGATCAGTGTCATGGCAGCCCGCCACGGGCTGGACATGGACCTGCTGACGCGCGGCGCCGGTTTCGGCTACATCGGCTCGACGATCACTTCGCTGATCTACGCCAGTTTCACCTTCATATTCTTCGCCCTCGAAGCGGCGATCATGGCCTACGCGCTCGAGCTCGCCTTCAAGATTCCGCCCGTCTGGGGCTATTTGATCTGCGCGTTGGTCGTCATCCCGCTCGTCACCCACGGCGTCACGGCGATCAGCAAACTGCAGGCGTGGACCCAGCCGCTGTGGATTTTCCTGCTCGTCCTGCCTTACGCCTTCCTGTTTCTTGAAGACCCGCAGGCGCTGTCCGGCCTCTGGCAGTACGGCGGGGAACGCGGTGGTGACGCCAGTTTCAATCCGCACCTTTTCGCGGCGGCGTTGACCGTCGGCATCGCGCTGGTCACACAGATGGCCGAACAGGTCGATTACCTGCGCTTCATGCCGGAAAAAACGCCGGCCAACACGCGGCGCTGGTGGCTCGCCGTCATCATCGGTGGGCCGGGCTGGGTGGTGCCCGGCGTGCTCAAGATGCTCGGCGGCGCGCTTCTCGCCTGGCTGGTCTTGCGCAACGGCATCCCGGCCGAGAAGGCCGTCGACCCGAACCAGATGTACCTGATCGGCTTCTCGCACGTCTTCGACAACACGACGCTGGCTGTTGCCGCGACGGCGCTGTTCGTCGTCATTTCGCAGCTCAAGATCAACGTCACCAACGCCTACGCCGGCTCGCTGGCCTGGTCCAATTTCTTTTCCCGGCTGACCCATAGCCATCCGGGGCGCGTCGTCTGGGTCGTCTTCAATACGCTGATCGCGCTGCTGCTCATGGAACTCGATGTTTTCCAGGCGCTCGGTCAGGTGCTCGGGCTCTACTCGAACATCGCCATTTCGTGGATGGCGGCCGTCGTCGCTGACCTCGTCATCAACAAGCCGCTTGGGCTGTCGCCGCCGGGGCTGGAGTTCAAGCGCAGCCACCTGTACGACATCAATCCGGTTGGTGTTGGCGCCATGGCCATCGCTTCGCTGCTTTCGGTCGCGACTTTCGTCGGCTTGTTCGGCGATGCCCTGCAACCCTATGCGCCCTTCGTTGCGCTGGCTGCCGCGTTTCTCATTTCGCCGTTGATTGCCTGGGCAACGGGCGGTCGCTACTACCTCGTCCGCCCCAACGAGGATTTCACGGTCAACCGGAAAAAATGCTCAATTTGCGAAAGGGAGTACGAGGGCGAGGACATGGCGTATTGCCCGGCCTACCAGGGGGCGATCTGCTCGCTGTGCTGCACGCTCGACGCCCGCTGCCACGACCTGTGCAAGCCGCAGGCGAGTCTTGGTGCGCAATGGAACGCCGTTTTGCGGCGGATCCTGCCCAAGGCCGCGTTGCCCTACCTCGAAACCGGCCTCGGCCATTACCTGCTGCTGATGACCGGCATCGTGCCCATCCTGGCGCTCATCCTGGGTGTCCTTTACACGCATGAACTGCTGACTCTGGGTACGCCGGAACCGGCCGTGGTCGCCCGACTGCAGGACAGCTTCATCAAGACCTTTGCCGCCTTGCTCATGCTCTCTGGCGTCATCGCGTGGTGGATGGTGCTGACGCAGGAAAGCCGCCGCGTCGCGCAGGAGGAGTCGAACCGCCAGACGCAACTGCTCATGCAGGAAATCGAATCGCACCAGCGCACCGACGAGGCGCTGCAGAAAGCCCGCGTCGTCGCCGAACAGGCCAACCAGGCCAAGAGCCGCTACATCACGGCGATCAGTCACGAACTGCGCACGCCCTTGAACAGCATCCTCGGCTACGCCCAGATCCTCGCCGCCGACGAAGATGTGCCGCCCAACCGGGCGCAGGCGGTCAGCGTCATCCGCAAATCCGGCGATCACCTGCTGTCGGTCATCGAAGGCACGCTCGACATCGCCCGTATCGAGGGCGGCAAACTGACGCTCGACGTCAAGGCCATGGATTTCCCGGAACTCATGCAGCAGATCGTTGGCATGTTTGAACTGCAGGCGCGCAACAAGGGCTTGTCGTTCGAATACCAGCCGGTTGGCGAGGTGCCGGCCGTCGTCCGCGCCGATGAAAAACGCTTGCGCCAGATCCTCATCAACGTGCTCGGCAATGCCGTCAAATTCACCGTGCGCGGTGGCGTCACCTTCGGCGTCGAATGCCGGCGCGACATGGCCATCTTCGAGATCCGCGACACCGGCCCCGGCATCCCGGCCGAGGACATGCAGCGCATCTTCGAGCCCTTCACGCGCGGCAGCAGCGTGCAGGCCGGCGGCAGTGGCGTCGGCCTGACCATCGCCCGCATGCTGACCGACCTCATGGGCGGCGAGATGCAGGTCTCGAGCACGCCGGGCGAAGGCACGCTGTTCCGCATTCGCCTCTTCCTGCCCGCCATCCATTCGGCGCAAGCGGCGCGGGAACTGCCGAAACTCAACCGCATCGGCTACGTCGGCGTGCGCCGGCGCATTCTCGTCGTCGATAACGAAAAGGTCGACCGCGACCTGCTGCAAAACGTCCTCGAACCGCTCGGCTTCGTCGTCGAGCAAGCCGCCAGCGGCTACGAATGCCTGGCCGCCGTGCCGCGTTTCGCGCCGCACCTCATTTTCATGGACCTCGGCATGCCCGGCATCGACGGCTGGGAAACCATCCGCCGCCTGCGCCAGCAAGGCCACAACGCGGCTGCCATCGCCATCCTCTCGGCCAACGCCTACGACAAGGGGCTGGACAACGATGTTGGCGTGACGCCCGAGGATTTCATCGTCAAACCGCTCAAGGTCGATGAACTGCTCGCTTGGCTGGGCCGCAAGCTCGACCTCGAATGGGTGACGGCCGATGCGCCGGCCGCAACGGCACCGCCTGCGCCGGCCGAACCGCCACCGATGGTGCCGCCCGGCGAAACCGACATGGCTGCGCTCGACGAACTCATCACCCTCGGCTACCTGCGCGGCATCCTCAACAAGCTCGCCGAAATCGAGCGGCTGGATGCCTCGCACGCCGAATTCGTCCGCGTCCTGCGCGATCTTGCGCGACAATTCCAGTTCGATGCGATGAAGGAAATTCTCAGGAAAATGCGCGATGCCGCCCGTTGATCGGACCATCTCCGACATCGTCCTGATCGTGGACGATGTGCCGGAAAACCTCTCCCTGCTGCACGATGCGCTCGATGACGCCGGCTACACCGTGCTCGTCGCGACGCATGGCGAAGCGGCGTTGCAGCGGGCACGCCAAAGCCTGCCCGACGTCATCCTGCTCGACGCCTTGATGCCCGGCATGGACGGTTTCGAAGTGGCCCGCCGGCTGAAGGCCGACTTCTCGACCCAGCACATCCCCATCGTCTTCATGACCGGGCTGACCGAAACCGAGCACGTCGTCGCCGCATTCGCCGCCGGCGGCGCCGATTACGTCACCAAGCCGATCCGTCCGCCCGAGGTGCTGGCCCGCATCGCCGCCCACATGGCCAACGCCCGGCAGATGAAACAGGCGCGCAGCGCCCTCGACGCCTTCGGCCAGGCCACCGTCGCCGTGCGCGCCGCCGACAGCAAAATCGTCTGGCAAACGCCACTGGCCCGCGGCCTGCTCAACGCCTATTTCGCCAACCCGGAAACCGTCGCCCCTGAAGAGCTGTTGAGCTGGATCGCCGCCGCCCTGCGCGCCCGCACCGACGGCCGCGATGCGCCGTCACTGCTCATCGCCGAAGGCAACAAACGCCTGCTCGCCTCCTTCCACGACCAGACCGGCGATGACGAATGGCTGGTCGTGCTGCGCGAAGAAAACGACGCCTCGGCCGTCGAATCCCTGATCGCCGCCTTCCGCCTAACTCAGCGCGAGGCCGAGGTGCTTTACTGGGTGGTGCAGGGGAAAACGAGCAACGACATCGGCGAAATCCTCGGCAACAGCCCGCGCACGGTCAACAAGCATCTCGAACACGTCTTCGAGAAACTCGGTGTCGAAACCCGCACGGCTGCGGCCAATCTGGCCATGAGCAAGATGCGCGGGGCCTAAGGAGTTTTCAAATTTGGCCGTTTTTTCCGGTTGACCGCGGATGGCTGTGGTGTGCGCATGTGGACGTCGCCAGATTTGGACAGCGGTCGCTCTGAACGTAGGGCTAACCAGCATGCGAGGCTTTTTGCGCAGGTCCCGTTGAGCGCAGGGTTAGATTCGCTTCTCGCACCCTTGCAACAGCGGTGGAAAGATCTCGCACCAGTGCCTTTGCTTGTTGCGCTGACACTTCGGCGCGCGTATGGGCAATGCGGTTTCGCATAGAGGCATGCATGCGAATTTTCTCGAAAAGCTTTGGTTCGAATATCTCTCTAGAGCGAGCAATCTCCATGAGCGATCCGAGTGATGATCGTGAACTGAATGTATCTAGCCCAACAAGCTCTAGGTATTGCCTTAGTTCGTGTTCCATCAAGGAGAATGCTGCAATTACTGCGGCACGATATTCTTTCTTGGAAATCAGTCGACTAGGTTCATCTTCCAAGGCAGGCGAAATCTTCTCGAAAGCTTTTGCAAATGCAGACTCCAAAGCCTTCGTAAAGGTCGTAGATTCATCATCCAACGACCTTGGGCGACGAATGACAATATGGTTGGAGAGATCAAATGGGACGCTAGCTTGATCTTCGGCGATAAGGATTAGGGGCTTCGCCATTCCTTCCTTTGAAAGGACCATGCCGACCTCGAAGATTGTGTTGGCTGAACTCAGATCGGCAACGACAACGGCGGACTTCTCGATTAGCGCATAGACCTTAGCCATCAGGCTATCGCCAGGGGCAATAACCTCTGCGGCCATAACAGGGCTGAACCCGTACTGTTCTGCGATCGGGTAAATGCGGGATTTGTAAAGCGCAGCGTACCGTGTCGGGACGGAGAAAAATGCGAGACGGCTTTGAGCGGTGGGCGGCAGCGATAGCTCCGCCTGTGGTTCAAGCTCGGTGGACGTGCTCTGCGAAATTACCTGCGATGTCCAATACTCTCGTAGTTCGCGGAAAACGGTTTCGAGAACATCGCCATAAGATTTCGAACTGCTTTTCGGCAGGTTAATGACCTTCACACCTCGTCGTTCATAGCGCGCAACAAGATTAGGCGCAGCCCCTACCTGAAGTACATACGCAGGACGTCGCAATGCTCCCAGCCGTTCTTTTACGACCTGCCAAATCTGGCGAAAATCAGGGTCATCCAAACTGTAGCCAATAAAGAAAGCTGTGTGATCAATGAGCAAACTCGCAAGGTGAGTGGCAAGGAGTGGAAGGCTACCGAGGAAAGCGTCGTAATCCTCCTCGGTAACAACCAACCTATTCGGATGATGAAGGTCACCATGCAATTTTAGTAATCTAACTCCGGCTTGTGGATCACCGACAGCAAGTTGATCTTCTGCGACAAGGGGGATGCAGTAACGATTAATACGAGCGTAAGCCTGCTCAAGCAGAAAGTCGAAGTTCGTTGTGACAACACGGTCAAATGGAAGCCGGCAAAACTCTTCATGTGGTTTGGCGGGTTGAATCGTCGCGATCAAGAGCGCTGAGGAAAGAAACTCCACAAGTTTCACCCTGGAAAACTCGTGTGAATATGCCGAAAGTGCTTCAAGTGCCGTCGTGTATTGATACTCAGGAAGGGCAGCGGCGACCTGCTTTCCCAACCCGTCCCAGTCAAGCATCTTTTTTCCGCGCGGAATCTTTGCGTTCAATGAAAAACCTGCGCCAACGAATGGCAGGCATCGCCCACGGACGATGTCGTCGAGGAACGGCGCTGGAAAGTGCTGTATGTACTCAGGCATAGAAGAGTGTCTCAGCGAATCTAACAGTTATTCAGGCGCAGAAAAATTAGCGTTCTTGCTAACAATACGGCCACGATTGAATTGCCTGTAAGTTTATGAATGACATGGAGATTATCCGATGCCGGTCTCCATATCAATCAACAATCATACGGACAGAGCCAACGTCTGCTATGAGGTGCTTTCTTGAGGGACCGGTCATGGCCGATTGCCGCTTATCACAAGCTCCACGGCATTCGATGGCTAATACCGGCCACCTTCTCACCTCTGCGTGTCGACATGTCCGTTTTGGTCAATTTTTCGGGTTGATCGTAGCAAAGCGATCGCTACGCCCCCTACGCAATCTAACGTATTTCTTCCGAATAACCCCGGTCGTAATCTGGCGCTGCACTGCAACACGCAGACCAGATTTCCCAACTTCCGAGGAGCTTCCATGAGCAATCGTCGCAATTTCATCAAGGCAACCGTTCTCGCCGCCGCCCTGTCGTCCATCGGCATGGCCGCCCATGCCGCCGACACCATCAAGGTTGGCGTGCTGCATTCCCTGTCCGGCACCATGGCCATTTCCGAGACGGCGCTCAAGGAAACCGTGCTGATGACCATCGAGGAAATCAACAAGGCCGGTGGCGTGATGGGCAAGAAGCTCGAGCCGGTCGTCGTCGATCCGGCCTCGAACTGGCCGCTCTTCGCCGAAAAGGCCCGCCAACTGCTGACCAAGGACAAGGTCGCCGTCACCTTCGGCTGCTGGACTTCCGTTTCCCGCAAGTCCGTGCTGCCGGTTTACAAGGAACTGAACGGCCTGCTCTTCTACCCGGTGCAGTATGAAGGCGAAGAACTCGAAAAGAACGTCTTCTACACCGGCGCGGCGCCCAACCAGCAAGCCATTCCGGCCGTCGAATACTTGATGTCCAAGGACGGCGGCGAAGCCAAGCGCTTCGTGCTGCTCGGCACCGACTACGTCTATCCGCGCACCACCAACAAGATCCTGCGCGCCTTCCTGAAGTCCAAGGGCGTTGCCGATGCCGACATCATGGAAGACTACACGCCGTTCGGCCACAGCGATTACCAGACCATCATCGCCAAGATCAAGAAGTTCGCCTCGGAAGGCAAGAAGACCGCCGTCGTGTCGACCATCAACGGCGACTCCAACGTGCCCTTCTACAAGGAACTCGGCAATGCCGGCCTGAAGGCCACCGATGTGCCGGTCGTCGCCTTCTCGGTTGGCGAAGAGGAACTGCGCGGCGTCGATACCAAGCCGCTGGTCGGCCACCTGGCCTCGTGGAACTACTTCATGTCGCTCAAGAACCCGGAAAACGACAAGTTCGTGAAGATGTACCGCGACTGGGCCAAGAAGGCCAAGCTGCCGAACGCCGACAAGGTCGTCACCAACGACCCGATGGAAGCCACCTACATCGGTATCCACATGTGGAAGCAGGCTGTCGAGAAGGCCAAGTCGACCGACACCGACAAGGTCATCGCCGCCATGGCCGGCCAGACCTTCAAGGCCCCGTCGGGCATCATCTCCAAGATGGACGAAAAGAATCACCACCTGCACAAGTCGGTATTCATCGGCGAAGTGAAGGCCGATGGCCAGTTCAACGTCGTCTGGAAGACGCCCGGCCCGGTCAAGGCCCAGCCGTGGAGCCCGTTCATCACGGGTAACGACAAGAAGAAGGACGAGCCGGAAATGAAGTAATCCGGATCGACTGTCAGTCGCAGAAACGGGGGTCTCGGCCCCCGTTTTCGTTGACCGTGTGTTGTTCAGTGCGCAGCTCGCAGCCCCTGCAACACGCCGTCCAGAGCGGCGCCATCCACCGGCTTGAAGAGGAAATCGTTGAAGCCGGCCATTCGCATGTGGGCGACGTTGAATATGTCGCTGTGCGCCGTGTAGGCCACCACCGGGAGGTCGAGCAGGCCGAGCTCGTCCCGGATAATCTGGCAGAGTTCGATCCCGGACATCCTGAACATCAGGATGTCGAGCATCACAAGGTCGAAGCGCTCGTCCTTGAGTCGGATCAGCGCGGCTTCCGAACTGGTTTCCTCGATGACGTCATAACCCCGCTGCATGAGCATGCTCGACAAGACGACGCGCATCAGGGAATTGTCATCAACAACGAGCGCCCGTTGCGGCACTGGATCTGGGTTTTGCGGACAGGGCATAGCGCCTCCTCAGCGAATATGGCGTAAATTGGTTGATATATTTATCATTTAAGACACATTGATCACTTTGGTCAATGGAAATTTGTCGGTCTGCCTGTCGCTCAAGTGGCGCAGCCGCTTTCTATTGCCCGGGCTCGATGTAGTGGGCGCAGCCGTTCTTGCCGGCGTGTTTGGCTTTGTAGAGGGCGCGGTCGGCGTTTTCCAGGAGGGCTTCGAGGGTTCTGCCGGCGAGGGGGTAGATGGCGATGCCGATGCTGGCGGAGACGTTGGTGGCGATGCCGGGGTAGGGCTGGCTGAGGGCGTCGCGCAGGCGGCTTGCGGTTTCGCTGGCGTCGTCGAAGTCGGCGTTCCAGAGCAGGATGGAGAATTCGTCGCCGCCCATGCGCGCGGCGACGTCGGAGGCGCGAATGGTGTCGGTGATGCGCTCGGAGACGATCTTGAGCAGGATGTCGCCGGCCGGGTGGCCGGCTTCGTCGTTGACCAGCTTGAAGTTGTCGAGATCGATGGCGAGGATGGCGAGGATGGCGCCTTCGCGTTCGGCGGCGGCGATCTGGTGGTGGAGCAGTTCGTAGAAAAAGGCGCGGTTGGCGAGGCCGGTCAGGGCGTCGTGATAGGCGCGGTGTTTGACTTCGTCCATGAGGCGCGCCGCCTGGAGCATCGCGCGGCCGACGGCTTCGGCTTCGTCGAGCTGGATGTCGGGGAGGTTGACGGGCTGGCCGTTGCCAAGGGCGAGGGCCGCATCGTTGAGTTGCTTGACGGAGGCGATGACCCGGTTGGTGAGGATGCCGGCGATCCAGGCGCCGATGGCAAAGAGGGTCAGCGCCGCGAGCAGGATGCCGGTGAGCAGCCGGTAGAGGCTGCCTTCGAGATTGGCCTTGGGGGCGCCGATGACGACGGACCAGCCCCAGGTCGGCGAGCGGACGAAGGAGGTGGCGACCGGGATGCCGTCCCTGGTCATGGTTTCGAGCGATCCGCGTTCGGCGTCGCGAATGGCGGCGACCAATTCGGGGACGGCCTGTTCGCCGACGAAGCGCTTCGCGTCGCGGCTCCGGGCGACGATGGTGCCGGTGCGGTCGAGGACGGCGATCAGCCAGCCGTCCTTGAGCGGATGGCGGCCGAGAATTTCGTCCAGGCGTCGGGGCAACAGGCCGATGCTGAGGGCGTAGATGACCTCTTCGTCACGGAATACCGGAACGGCCATGGCGAGCAGATGGGACTTGGTCACTGGTCCGACGAAGAGGTTGGAGAGGGCCGTGTGGCCGGTGCGGAAAACTTCGCGGAGTTCGGTCGGGTTGCCTTTCGCCGGGAGGGGGACGCCAAAGGGGCGCAGGGTGTTGATCAGTTGCCGTTCGCCCTTGTCGAGCAGCACGTAGTTGTAGACGGTCTGCGATTGCAGGGCGTCGGAGGCGATGCGGTGGAAGCTGCGCAGATCGCCCTTGCGCAGGGATTCGGCGGTGGACAGGACGCGCAGGGCGGCCTCGATGGAGGAGAGTTCGAGATCGATTTCGGCGGAAACCTTTTGCGCCAGCAAGACCGTTTCGCCGTAGATCTTGGCTTTTTCGAGCTGGTAATTGGAATGGGCCAGGTAGGCAAACACCAGGGCGGCCGGCAGGACGCACGCGGCAACCAGGATGTACAGACTGCTGCGCAGCGAATAGCGTTTGAGCGGCGCACTTGCCGGGTCGCCGACGGGCGAGACTTTGTGAACCATATACCCCCTGTTCCTGATGGCCTGCGCAGGCCGAAGCGAGGCAGTTCGAGCATTTCCTGAAAGCAGCCTGCGTTCGCCAAATCTGGAAAAACTTCAAAACAGGTCTGTCTGCTAAATATGACAGTAGACTATCAGTTTATGCTGAAGTTGGTGGTTTGCCGAGAAAAAAAGCTTTTTGAATTTGGCTCTTTTTCCCGGTTGACCGTGAGACAGGTCGTGCTTTGGCAGGGCGGGAGGGGGTTCGCCTCGGGTGAGGCGGGGGCGGCTCGTCGTCGACGAATCGCGTGCGGGAATGGCCCGCAGGGAGACGGAGGCCGCGGTTGCTCGAACCGCGGCCTCTGGGGGTTACATCAGACGCGCAGCAGCGCCTTGACCAGGCGTTCCGACAACTGGTCTTCGGTGAATTGCGGGTTGTTGGGCGGGTAGAGGGAGTTTTCCTCGATCTCGAAACCCTCGGCGGCGGCCAGGGCGCGGAGTTCCTTGATCTTCTGGCAGGCCTTCAGCTGGGCGGCCAGTTCGGGATTGGCCCTGGCTTTGTCGGAAAACGCTTTGATCGGTGCAACGGACATGATTTCTCCTGGGGTTAGAGCGGAACAAAGGCGTTCCAGTGACGACGGTCAGGCCGGGTAATCGATCGTTTCCGGGTCGTCGTCGCCGTTCTGGATGAGCGCCTGAGCCAGACGGCCGTCCGGGTGGTAGCGGTAGTCGTGGCTCACCTCGATCTCGCCATAGACCATCTTCTCGCAACGCGTCAGCAAGCCGGCGGCGTCGTACAGACCACGGTAGAAGGTATTGCGGTTGCGCATGTCCTCGACGGCCAGCTCGCCGACCAGATTGAGGGGCAGGCGGGCGCCGCTGTAGCTTGTGAAATAACGGGTCGTGAGTTCGGATTGGCTCATGGCGGGTCGGGTTTGTCGGGTTGATAACAAAAACCCGTCGAAAAAACGGGCTGGAAGCCTGATGAGCAATTTCAGGACCAGCCCCGCCGCGGCGCCCGGGCAGGCGCCTGCGCAGACTACGCAATTCATCGTATTCCTGAATGCCGGCCCGCCCCGTAACCTGTCGTTGCACTGCACCAATTGCGGACGGACCTTTGATGAAAAAAACCTTGATTGCTTTGTTACTCTGCCTCGGCAGCCTGTCGGCGCAGGCGGCGCTCGACCCGGCGCAGGTGCGCCAGTTGGCCGCCGAGGACTCCAGCGAGAAGGTGGCGGCCATCCGCCAGCTGACCCAGACGGCCGACCCCGATGCCGTGCGCGTCCTCAAGGCGATGGCCGAAGACAGCCTGTTCCTGGCTGGCGATAAGGTCGTCATCATCGACGGTGACAAGGCTTTCGACGGGGCGACCGGCGAAGCGATCAAGATGCCGGCCAATCCGGAGTCGCCGACGGTCAATAACCGCATCCGGGGCGAACTGGCTAGCGCGCTGGCCGCGCTGAAGTTGTTCGACGCCGATGCGACGGTTCGCCTCGCCTCGGCCCAGAAACTGCAAAGCCAGGTGACGCCGGAAATGGCCCCGTTGCTGGCGCGGGCGCTGGAGAAAGAGACCGACGCCCAGATCAAGGCCCTGCTCGTCCTCGCCCACGCTCAGGCCAACCTGGCCAACACAGACCCCACCGCCCGTCTCGCCGCCGTCAAGGCGCTGGCCGAAACCTCATCGCCCACGATCAAGAGTGTCCTGCTGCCGCTCACCGAAAAGGCCGGCGAACCTGACGACAAGGTGCGCTACGAAGCCATCGCCGCGGTGAAAGCCATCGACAGCCGGCTGGCCATTGCTGAGAACGTCGGCCGCGCCTTTTCCGGCCTGTCACTGGGCAGCATCCTGCTCCTTGGCGCGCTCGGGCTGGCCATCACCTACGGCGTCATGGGCATTATCAACATGGCGCACGGCGAGCTGCTGATGGTCGGCGCCTACGCCACCTACGGCATGCAGACGTTGTTCCGCGCCTACTTCCCGGATGCCATCGACTGGTACCTGCCGGCCGCCATCCCGGTCGCCTTCTTTGCCGCCGCGCTGGTCGGTGTCGTCATGGAACGCACGGTGATCCGCTGGCTCTACGGTCGCACGCTGGAAACCCTGCTCGCTACCTGGGGCCTGTCGCTGGTGCTGATCCAGTCGGCGCGCGTGCTGTTCGGCGCGCAGAACGTCGAAGTCTCGAACCCGAGCTGGATGTCGGGCGGCATCGAAGTCATGCCCAACCTGATCCTGCCGTGGAACCGCATCATCATCGTCGGCTTCGCGATGTTCGTGCTCTTCCTGGTCTGGGTGCTCATGAACAAGACACGCCTCGGCATGTTCGTCCGCGCCGTGACGCAGAACCGCCCGATGGCCGGCTGCGTCGGCGTACCGACTTCTCGCATCGACACCATGGCCTTCGCGCTGGGTGCCGGCATCGCCGGGCTGGGCGGCGTCGCGCTCTCACAGATTTCCAACGTCGGCCCGGACATGGGCCAGGGCTACATCGTCGATTCCTTCATGGTCGTCGTCGTCGGCGGCGTCGGGCAACTCGCCGGCGCGGTCTGGGCGGCGCTTGGACTGGGCATCTTCAGCAAGCTGCTTGAAGGCTGGGCCGGGGCGGTCATCGCCAAGATCAGCATCCTCGTCTGCATCATCATCTTCATCCAGAAACGGCCGCAGGGCATCTTCGCCCTCAAGGGCCGCTTCGTCGAGTAAGGCTGAACCATGCGCAAACCTCTCACCATCCGCATCCTGTCCGCGTTGGACAAGAAAAGCTGGATCGCCCTCGGCGTCTTCCTCGCCCTCGCGCTGGTCGTCGTCCCGGTGCTCCACCTCAACTTCCCCGAAGACAGCGCCCTGCATGTCTCGACCTACGCCATCACGCTGATCGGCAAGATCATGTGCTACGCGCTGGTCGCTGTCGCGATGGACCTGATCTGGGGCTACGGCGGCATCCTGTCGCTCGGCCACGGGCTGTTCTTCGCCCTCGGCGGCTACGCTTTCGGCATGTACCTGATGCGCCAGATTGGCCGTGACGGTTCCTACGGCGCCGACCTGCCCGACTTCATGGTCTTCCTCGACTGGAAGGAACTGCCCTGGTTCTGGGTCGGCAGCGACAGCTTCGGCTGGGTCGCCTTCCTGGTCATGGCCGTGCCGGCGATGGTTGCCTTCGTCTTCGGCTACTTCGCTTTCCGCTCACGCATCAAGGGCGTCTATTTCTCGATCATCACCCAGGCGCTAACCTACGCCGCGATGCTGCTTTTCTTCCGCAACGAAACCGGCTTCGGCGGCAACAACGGCTTCACCGATTTCAAGCGCGTACTGGGCTACACCATCACTTCGTCGGAAACCCGGCTCGTGCTGTTCGGCCTGACGGCCATCGCGCTGGCGGCCACGCTGGTCTTCGCCGCCTGGCTGGTGAAGTCAAAATTCGGCCGTGTGCTGACCGCCATCCGCGACGCCGAATCCCGCGTCATGTTCATCGGCTACAACCCGCTCTGGTACAAGCTGACCATCTGGGTCATCTCGGCCGTGCTCTGTGGCATTGCCGGCGCGCTCTACGTACCGCAGGTCGGCATCATCAACCCGTCCGAAATGTCGCCGGGCAACTCCATCGAGATCGCCATCTGGGTCGCGGTCGGCGGGCGTGGCACGCTGATCGGCCCGATCATCGGCGCCTTCGTCGTCAATCTCGCCAAGAGCTGGTTCACGGTGAGCTTCCCCGAATACTGGCTGTTCTTCCTCGGCCTGCTGTTTATCGTCGTGACGCTGATGCTGCCGCAAGGCCTGGTCGGCCTGTGGAAGAAACTGATGGACAAGAAGGGAGCCGCAGCATGCTGAATACCGTCGATCTGTTTGAAGACGACCGCCCGGAAGGCAGCGACGGCGCCGACCAGATGGGCCACTTCGTCACCGGCGAACTCGACCTGTCGCACGGCGTTGCGCTCTACCTCGAAGACATCACCGTCAGCTTCGACGGCTTCAAGGCGCTCAACAACCTCAACCTCGCGATCAACGCCGGCGAACTGCGCTGCATCATCGGCCCGAACGGCGCCGGCAAGACGACGATGATGGACGTCATCACCGGCAAGACCCGGCCCGATTCCGGCAAAGCCTTCTTCGGCCAGTCGATCGACCTGACCCGCCTGACCGAACCGGAAATCGCCCACGTCGGCATCGGCCGCAAATTCCAGAAACCGACCATCTTCGAGCAGCACACGGTGTTCGAAAACCTCGAGCTGGCCATGAAGACCGACAAGCGCGTCTGGAAAAGCCTGATGGCCTGGCTGGCCGGCGACGAACGCGACAAGATTGCCGAAACCCTGCGCCTGATCCGCCTCGACGGCGAAGCTGATCGTCAGGCCGGGCTGCTCTCGCACGGCCAGAAACAGTGGCTGGAAATCGGCATGTTGCTGATGCAGGAACCGAAGCTGCTACTGCTCGACGAACCCGTCGCCGGCATGACCGACGACGAAACGATGCGCACGGCCGAACTCTTCGTCTCGCTGGCCGGCAAGCATTCGCTGGTGGTGGTCGAACACGACATGGCCTTCGTCGAAAAGCTTGGCGGCCTCGTCACCGTGCTCCACGAAGGTTCGGTGCTGGCGGAAGGCGATCTGGCTACCGTGCAGAACGACCAGCGCGTCATCGAGGTTTATCTCGGCCGCTGAACGGTTTCAATTTTGGGCAATTTTTCCGGTTGACCGTGGAAACCCCGGCAGCCAACCCGAACAGGACAAAACATCATGTTGAAAGTCGATACCCTCAATCAAGCCTACGGCGGCAGCCACATCCTGCGCGGCCTCAGCTTCGAAGTAAAGACCGGCGAAGTCACCACCCTGCTCGGCCGCAATGGCGTCGGCAAAACCACCCTGCTCAAGTCGCTGATGGGTCTGGTCAAGACCAAATCTGGCAGCATCACCTTCGATGGCAAGGACATCACCCACCTCCCGCCGCACGAACGCGTCAAGGCCGGTATCGGCTTTGTGCCGCAGGGCCGCGAGATCTTTCCACGCCTGACGGTCGAGGAAAACCTGCTCATGGGCCTCGCCACCAAACCTGGCAGCACGCCCATCCCGCAACGCATCTTCGACATGTTCCCGGTCCTTAAGCAGATGATGCATCGCCGCGGCGGCGACCTCTCTGGCGGCCAGCAACAACAACTCGCTATCGGCCGCGCCCTGGCCATGGGACCAAAGCTTCTGATTCTCGACGAACCGACCGAAGGCATCCAGCCCTCGATCATCAAGGACATCGAACGCGCCATCCGCATGCTGGCCGAAACCGGCGAAATGGCCATCCTCTTGGTCGAGCAGTACTACGACTTCGCCGAATCCCTGGCCGACCAGTACCTGCTCATGGAACGCGGCGAATTCATCATGCGCGGCCGGGGCGAAACGATGCCGCAGGATGGGGTTCGCGAGGCGCTGGCGGTCTGAATTCTCTCGTTACAGATATTTAATTGGCTAGATTATTTCTCTGTGTTTGTAACGAGGTCGGATAAGTCCAAAAGATATGCGAGGCCAGCTTCTCGCTTCAAAGCATCGATTGCTCGCATATTTTCAGCAACTGCGGCACAAGTATCGGAGGCTAAAACCATAGCATTGGTAATTAATTGCTGCTGAGTTAGCGGCGGATTTCCAACAAATAGCCGAACGCCGCTTCGTATTGGGGATAGAATTTTGTAAAACCAGTCTTTTCTTTCGCTCTCTAATTTCGAAGATAGATCAATTACCGCTGGTCGAATAAGCCGATCAACTAAATCTGATGCTTCACGCGAAATTTCGTAATGGCTTGGACAATCAGCAATGATCTTTTTTAGCTCCACCGATGTTTTAAGCATTGATGACCAAAAGGGTGGGAGTTGGTCTTTTAGTCGTTCCCTTGCTTCCAAAAGTAGCTCCGGGTTTGCAGCCTTCATGCGCGGAAGGACCATCTGGACGGACTTCATGGCAAGCATCGTGGCTAACTGCTTTGCGGTAGCACCATCAGCCTTGCTGATCAGCTCATTTGCACCCCCAAGGCGTCCCACAACAGGAACGTATCCTTCTTCTAGAAGCCGTGGAAAATATTCCTCATCTCCTCCTGAAAGTTGTGCCTTATTTGAAAATGTGACCGCATAGGTATTTTTCTCACCTAACGCCCCTTTTTTAATAAGCTCAACATTAACAATTTGGTTGTCTGGAAATAGTTCTGACTCAAATACCTCGCCAAAAAGTGGAGAGTATCTATGTGCAAAGCTCATTCCCCAAGCAACATAATGCAATGCGGACTTGTATTGCTCTGGAGGCAGGTCTGAAAAAGGGTTTTCCCCATCAACTGACTCTATATTTATAGTCATTTTGTCGATGTTTTTTGAAACAGGACGAACTCGATATCGTTTAGAAAACTCTCGAATAAGCTCAACATTATTTGGGAGATGTACTTTTTCGAATAATAGTGCAAGCGCAGAGACTTCCGCTGGGTCAGAGATAACCATGCCTGAGCAGTAAACTGCTCGGAATTGAGCAAGAGTCGATGCAACGGAAGCAGCCATTATTGGTACCAATCCATCATGAATGTGCAATAAGCAACATTATGCACGTTAGATCGCCCTCCATTTTTATCCACTACAAGTAGGTCACAAACTCAGATGCGCATTCCTGCGTATTCCCCGCCGCCTTGGCTTTCCCGGATAATCCCGTCATGACCTCGCGCCTTCCCGTATCTCAGCCCGAGCATTCGCCGAGCTGGCATGCCGAGTTGCATCTTGGCTTCGCCCGTCAGGGCGAACGCTCGGTGCTGCGCGAAAACCGGCATCGCGGGCCGTTGCGCGTACAGAGGGCGCTCTATCCGGAGGGAGATGCGGTCTGTCAGGCCATTCTGTTGCATCCGCCATCGGGCATCGCCGGCGGCGATCACCTGGCGATTTCGGCCGAGATTGATGCTGGAGCCCACGCGCAACTGACGACGCCGGGGGCGGGCAAGTGGTATCGCAGCGGCGGCGCCGAGGCTTCGCAGTGCATCGCTTTTACGGTGGCCGAGGGCGCTACGCTGGAATGGCTGCCGCAGGAGACGATAGTTTTTGACGGCGCGCAGGCGCGCATGGAAACCCGCGTTTCATTGGTCGCCGACTCCCGCTATATCGGCTGGGACATCCTGTGCCTGGGTCGTGCGGCGGCTGGTGAGCGTTTTGAAAAGGGTCGTTTTGACCTGCTTTTTCGGGTTGACCGTGGAAATGTACCGATCTGGATCGAGCGCGGCGGTTTTGACGGCAGCGACCCGATGTTGAGCAGCCCGGCCGGCTGGGCCGGCGCTACGGTGTGCGGCACCTTGCTGTGCAGCTTTCCCGAATTGCCGCTGCAGGCGGCGTCCCTGCTCGAAGCCTGCCGCAAAATCGCTCCGGTCGATGGGGCCAATCATGGCCTGTCCGCCTTGCCCGGCATCCTCGTCGCCCGTTACCTCGGCGACAGCAGCGAGGCTGCCCGTTTGTGGTTTGCCGAGCTGTGGGCCATCCTGCGTCCGGCCTGTTGCGGTCGACCGGCCGTTACCCCCCGAATCTGGAATACCTGAGGAGTCTTCATGGAACTGACACCCCGCGAGAAAGACAAGTTGCTGATCTTCACCGCCGGCCTGCTCGCAGAGCGGCGCAAGGCCAAGGGCTTGAAGCTGAATTACCCGGAGGCTGTGGCGCTGATCACCTGCGCCATCATGGAAGGCGCCCGCGAAGGCAAGACAGTGGCCGAACTCATGCACGCCGGTACGCAGGTCCTGACCCGCGCCGACGTGATGGACGGCATCGCCGAGCTGATTCCGGAAATTCAGGTCGAAGCCACCTTCCCGGACGGCACGAAGCTGGTCACGGTCCATAACCCCATCGTTTGAGGCGCTGACATGATCCCCGGAGAACTCCTCGCCGAACCCGGCGAACTTGAACTCAACGCCGGCCGGCCGACCATCACGCTGGTCGTTGCCAACACCGGCGACCGCCCGATCCAGGTCGGCTCGCATTACCATTTTTACGAAACCAACGCCGGCCTGAGCTTCGACCGCGAGGCAGCGCGCGGCTACCGCCTCGACATCGCCGCTGGTACCGCCGTGCGCTTCGAGCCGGGCCAGACGCGGACCGTGCAATTGGTTGCGCTGGCTGGCGATCGCAAGGTTTACGGCTTCCGTGGCCTGATCCAGAGGGCGCTATGAGCACGAAAATCACCCGTCAGGCCTATGCCGAAATGTTCGGCCCGACCACCGGCGATCGCCTGCGTCTGGCCGATACCGATCTCATCATCGAGGTCGAAAGTGACCACACCATCTACGGCGAGGAAGTGAAATTCGGCGGCGGCAAGGTCATCCGCGACGGCATGGGCCAGGGCCAGCGCGTCTCGGCTGAAACCGTCGATACCGTCATTACCAACGCGCTGATCGTCGATGCCGTGACCGGCATCATCAAGGCCGACATCGGTCTCAAGGATGGCCGCATCGCCGCCATCGGCAAGGCCGGCAACCCGGACATCCAGCCCGGCGTGACGATCGTCGTCGGCCCCGGCACCGAAGTCATCGCCGGTGAAGGCATGATCGTCACGGCGGGCGGCATCGACAGCCACATTCATTTCATCTGCCCGCAGCAGATCGACGAGGCGCTGTACTCCGGCGTGACGACCATGATCGGTGGCGGCACCGGACCGGCCACCGGCACCTTCGCCACGACCTGCACGCCAGGGCCGTGGCATATCCACCGCATGCTCGAAGCCGCCGACGCCTTCCCGATGAACCTCGGTTTTCTCGGCAAAGGCAACGCCAGCCTGCCGGCAGCCCTGCGCGAGCAGGTTGAAGCCGGCGCCATGGGCCTCAAGCTGCACGAAGACTGGGGCACGACGCCCGCCGCCATCGACTGCTGCCTGACGGTGGCCGACGAGATGGACGTGCAGGTCGCCATCCACTCCGACACCCTCAACGAATCCGGCTTCGTCGAAGCGACGCTGGGCGCCTTCAAGGGCCGCACCATCCACACCTTCCATACCGAAGGTGCCGGCGGCGGTCATGCGCCGGACATCATCAAGGCTGCCGGCCTGCCCAATGTCCTGCCCAGTTCGACCAACCCGACCATGCCGTACACGGTCAATACCATCGACGAGCATCTCGACATGCTGATGGTTTGCCACCACCTCGACCCAAGCATCGCCGAGGACATCGCCTTCGCCGAAAGCCGCATCCGCCGCGAGACCATCGCCGCCGAAGACATCCTGCACGACCTCGGCGCCTTCTCGATGATGAGTTCGGATTCGCAGGCCATGGGCCGCGTCGGCGAAGTGATCATCCGCACCTGGCAGGCGGCGCACAAGATGAAGCTGCAGCGCGGTGCCCTACCCGAAGACAGCGCCCGCAACGACAATTTCCGGGTGAAACGCTACATCGCCAAGTACACCATCAACCCGGCGCTGACGCATGGCATCGCCCACACCGTCGGCTCCATCGAAGTCGGCAAGCTGGCTGACCTCGTGCTGTGGAAGCCGGCCTTCTTCGGCGTCAAACCTTCGCTGATCCTGAAAGGCGGCATGATCGCCGCCGCCGCGATGGGCGACCCCAACGCCTCGATCCCGACACCGCAGCCTGTGCATTACCGGCCGATGTTCGGCAGCTTCGGCAAGGCGCTGAAGACTTCGGTAACCTTCGTCTCGCAGGCGGCACTCAAGAACCCGGCTGTCGCTGCGCTTGGCCTGAGCAAACCGCTGGTTGCCGTTTCCGGCACGCGCGCGCTGACCAAGGCCGACATGGTGCACAACGGCGCCACGCCCGAAATCACCGTCGATCCTGAAACCTACGTGGTCAAGGCCGACGGCGTGCATCTCGTCTGCGAACCGGCGACCGAATTGCCGCTGGCCCAGCGCTACTTCCTGTTCTGATGCAGATGCCGAAACCATTTTTGCGCTATGGCCTGCCGCTCCTCGGTCTGCTGGCCCTGACCCCGGCCATGGCCGAGCCCGAAGGCGAGCCGCCGGCCGAGCTGAAGCGGCTGGTTCCCAAGGGCAGCAAGCTGATCGACTGGCAGATCGCCGACCTCAATGTCGATGGCCGCCCGGATGTGCTGGCCGTCTATGAGTCCGCTGTCGAACAGAGCGATGATGACGGCCCGCGTACCCTGCTCATCGCCATCCGGCAGGCCAACGGCGCACTCAAGGTGGTGAAGCGGAACGACAAGGTTGTCTATTGCCGGCAGTGCGGCGGCGTCTTCGGCGATCCGTTCGAAAGCCTTTCGGCCGCACCGGGCAAGCTGTCGGTGAACCATTACGGCGGAAGTAACTGGCGCTGGACGAATACCTTCAGTTTCGCCTACTCGCGGCGCGACGAGACCTGGCAACTCGTCCGCGTCGAGGAGTCGTCGTTTCACACCTCGGCGCCGGACAAAATGAAAACCCGTACCTTCAAACCACCGCGCGACTTCGGCAAGATCGACATCGCCGACTTCGACCCGGAAAACTTCAAGGGCGTCGGCCCCAAATAATCCATGCTGATCCTCAATCAACGCACGCAAAACCCGGCCACCGACTCGGTTGCCCTGGCCTACGACGAACGCAAGCGCAGCCGCCTCAAGGTCACGCTGGCCTCCGGCGCCGAGGCTGGCATCTTCCTCGAACGCGGCGATCATCTGCACGGCGGCGACAAGCTGGCGGCGGAAGATGGCGGCGCCATCGTCGAAATCCTGGCGGCACCGGAAAAACTCATCGAGGCCGTCGCCGACAGTCCGCTGCTCTTCGCCCGCGCCGCCTATCACCTCGGCAACCGCCACGTGCCAGTGCAGATCCTGCCCACCGACAACGGTGGCAAGCTGCGCTTCCAGACCGACCACGTCCTCGCCGACATGGCGCGCGGCCTCGGCTGCACGGTCAGCGAGACCGAAGCCCCGTTCCAGCCCGAATCCGGTGCCTATGGCGCGCATGGCGGCCACCACCATCATGGCGACGAGGAACAGGCCCCCGACCTGCATAACCCCGGCCACGGTCCGCACCGTTCCGTGCCGAAAATTCATCAGTTCAAGCCGCGCTAAATCGGGAAATCAGCCACATGCCCTACGTCAACGTTCAAATCACCAAAGGCGCCACGCGCGAGCAGAAGGCCGAAATTGTCCGCGACATCACCCAGTCGCTCGTCCGCGTGCTGGGCAAAAAGCCGGAGCACACGCACATCGTCATCCAGGAAATCGAGGAGCAGGATTGGGGGTTCGCCGGGCTGCTCACCGACGACTGGAAGCGGCAGAGCGCGACCTGAGCGAATGCCGATAAACGCCATTTTTCCTCGAGCCACCATGCGCAAACGCCTTCTCCCGGCTACGCTGCTCTTCGCCAGCAAACTGGCCCTGGCTGCCCCGGCCTTCACGGGACCCGACCTAAGCGGTATCTACGACTGCACCGGCCAGGACCATCAGGAAGGCGCTTACACAGGTGTCGTGACTATTGAACTGGTCCGCGAACGCAGCACCGGGCCGAACGGTGCCTACCTGTTCAAGCTCGAGGTGCCGGGCTACGGTGCTTACCCTGGCCATGCCGCGTCGCGTGGGCGGGAGATGGCGATCTATTTCGCGAATGTCGACCAGACGACTCGGGACTACGGCACCGGCATCGCTCATTTCAGCCGCAACAAGGCCGGCAAATGGACCTTCGCCAAGTTCTACCACGAGCCCGAATTCAAGGGCGGCAACTTCGGTCGCGAAACCTGCCTCCAGCGATGAACGCGTCGCTGCAACTCGCCCGCCTGCTTCAATTGGCCAGCCCGGCGCTGCCGGTCGGCGCCTACACCTATTCGCAGGGGCTGGAATGGGCGGTCGAATCGGGCGTGATCCGTGATGAAGCCAGCGCCGGACGCTGGATCGCCGACCTCTTGCAGCACGGCATCGGCAGCTACGAAGCGCCGCTGGCCGTCGCCTTGATGGCAGCGTGGTCCGCCGCCGACACCGCCGAGATCGACTGCCTCAACGCCGAATTCCTGGCCAGCCGCGAATCGGCCGAACTGCGCGCCGAAACTGCGCAGATGGGCTTTTCCATGCGCCGCCTGCTGCGCGACTTGCGCGACGATTCGCTGGCAGGCGTGATGGCGACCGTCGACGCCCTGCCCGAAGTCGCTTTCCCGACTGCATGGTCCGGCATTGCCGCCGCCTGGCAGATCGATCCGGAGGCTGCGCTGACAGCCTACCTCTGGTCATGGGCAGAGAACCAGGTGATGGCGGCGTTGAAGGCCGTGCCGCTCGGCCAGGCGGCCGGCCAACGCCTGCTGGCCGATCTCGGCCGGAAAATCCCGGATCTCACGGTCAACCGGAAAAATTGGCCAAAATCGAAATGGTCCAATTTCACCCCGGCCTTCGCCATCGCCTGCGCACGGCACGAAACGCAGTATTCAAGGTTGTTTCGGTCTTGAGATGGAAGGCAAAAACCTAACCCCCCCTAGCCCCCCCTTGTCAGGGGGGGAATCTGCCACTCCCTCCCCTGACAAGGGGAGGGTCGGGGAGGGGTTGGGTTTTCTCCGCTACGACAAGAAGCTGACCGCCTTCGCCCGCGCCAACCGCAAGGAACCAACGCCCGCTGAAAGCCTCCTGTGGCAGAAGGTGCTGCGCAACCGCCAGTTTCACGGCCATAAGTTCCTACGCCAGAAACCTATCGGCCCCTACGTCATCGATTTTTACTGTGCAGAAGTGAAGCTGGTCATTGAAGTCGACGGTGACAGCCACGCCGATCAGGCTGAATATGATACCCAGCGCACCATTTTCCTGGAAAGCCAGGGCCTTCGCGTCCTGCGCTACACCAATCGCGACATTCTGAATAATCTGCCAGGTGTTTACGAACACCTGCAAACCCAACTGGAATCCTTCCAACCATGAGCAAACAAGCCCTACGCGTCGGTATCGGCGGCCCCGTCGGTTCCGGCAAGACTGCCCTGACCCTCGCCCTTTGCCAGGCACTGCGCGAGCAGATCGACATGGCCGTCGTGACCAACGACATCTACACCGCCGAGGACGCCAAGTTTCTGGTCAATCATTCGGCACTGGCGCCGGAGCGCATCATCGGCGTCGAAACCGGCGGCTGCCCGCACACGGCGATCCGTGAGGATGCCTCGATCAATCTTGAAGCCGTCGACCGCCTGCAGCGCGCGTTTCCGGGGGTCGAACTGATCCTCGTCGAATCCGGTGGCGACAACCTGGCCGCGACCTTCTCGCCGGAACTCTCCGACCTCACGCTCTACGTCATCGACGTTGCGGCCGGCGAGAAAATTCCGCGCAAGGGCGGGCCGGGCATCACCAAATCCGACCTGTTGGTCATCAACAAGATCGACCTCGCGCCCATGGTCGGTGCCTCGCTTGAGGTCATGGCTGCGGATGCCAAGGCCCAGCGCGCTGAGCGGCCTTTCGTGTTTTCCAACCTGAAGACCGGCGAGGGGCTGGACACGATCATCGCCTTCATCCGCGAACGCGGCATGCTCTGAGGTATTGCCGTGCCGCACCAAAAGCAAGCCCGGAATTTCCTGTCGCGCACCATGCTTGACCGCTCAAAACCATTGTCTCCCAATGGTCTTTGGCTAAGTTGCTGATTCATAATGTGGCATCGCGGCTTCACGCTGCGGGCATGATTTTCGCTGCGGTGCAGCAGAAGGCCCGATTCCAGGGCCACTGCTTCGCCCATGGAGAGATCATGCCGATTGAAAAACAGTTGGAAATTGCCCAGATGCTGGCCCGCTTCAAGTTGCAGGTCAAACGCTCGCTTGGGGAATCCGTCGATCTGGAAAAGCTGACGCGCGATGCCTCATACGCCCGGCAACGCCTTGCCGAAATCGAGGAGGCCGCGACGGAGGAAGAGCTTCTGGTCATGGTGCTGCGTCTGCGTGACCTGCTGGTGCCGCTCGACCAGCCAAACCTGGCTGCCGCCGCGCCAGCCGCCCCTGCGCTTCCGGATATGCCGGGTAATCGCGAGACCCGCAGTTATCTGATGGGAGCACGTTCCTGGTAATACCTGAAAACGTGCGAAGCCTCGACTGGGCAGCCGTCGAATTTCGCAAGATGGGGGATGTAAGTGTCTCGGCCTAGGCTGCTGCGAACGCGGCGATGCTAGCGATGTCCGAGCCCTGAACCTCAATTACCTTGCGCCGCGACGTCTGCCCACTTTTCAGCGTGACGGCTGACTTGGGCAGCTTGAGTGTTTCAGCCACGAAGCGGACCAGTGCCTCGTTGGCCTTGCCATCCACCGGTGGTGCGGCCAGTCGGATTTTCAGGGCATCACCATGCAGCCCGGCGAACTCGGTCTTCTTGGCGCCGGGCTGGATGTGCAGCGTCAACGTGATGCGGCCGTCAGCCGCCTGGCGAAACCACTCGCTCACAGGATCATCAGCACGACCTGCAGGAGCAGGATGGCGACGAGCGGTGACAGGTCGATGCCGGAAATCGTCGGAATCATCCGGCGAATCGGGTCGAGGATTGGGCGGGTGAGCTGGTAGGCCGGCGCCGCTAGTGGTGAATAGGGATTCACCCAGGACAGCACGGCCTGCAGGATCAAGGCGCCGATCAGGATGTAGACGGCCAGCCGCAGCAAACCACGCAGCGCCATGAGCAGGACCATGGGCGCGACATTGCCGGCGTCGATTTCGCCGAAGCGCGTCGCGATGCCGATGATGATGCCGGTCAGCAGCAGTTGCAGGGCCAGTGCGGCGACCAGGCTGGCCCAGTCGAAGCCGCCGGCACCCGGAATGACGCGGCGCAGCGGCTTGACCGCCCAGTTGGTCAGCTTGATGACGAAATCGCCGATCTGCCCGGCGAAGGACACGCGCATCGCCTGCATCATGAAACGCAGCAGGAACAGCGTGCAGAAAAAGCTGGCGACCGAATCGATCAGGAAAATGACGGCCTGCATCAATCGGCCCCGAGAATCTTGCCGAGTTCCTTGCCACGGGCCTCGGCGGCCAGGCAGCCGGCGACGATGCCGTCCTTGACGCCACGTTCGGCCATGACCTGCAAGGCTGCGGCCGTCGTGCCGCCCTTCGAGGTGACGCGTTCGCGCAGGATAGACGCCGGTTCGGTCGATTGCGCCGCCAGTCCGGCTGCGCCCTGCACCGTTTCAATGGCCAGTTGCCGGCCCTGTTCCGGCGTGAAGCCGAGGTCGGCTGCGGCCTGTTGCAGGGCTTCGATGAACAGGAATACATAGGCCGGGCCGCTGCCCGAGATGGCCGTGACTGCGTCCATCTTCCCTTCGTCGGCGATCCAGACGGTGGTGCCGACGGCGCGCAGAATGCGGTCGGCGGTAGCGCGCTGGTCAGCGCTCACTTCCGGCCTGGCCCACAGCCCGGTGATGCCGGCCCCGATCAGGGCGGGCGTGTTCGGCATGCAGCGCACGATCTGCTGATGGCCGCCCAGCCAGCGCGACAGCGCCGTCGTGTCGAGGCCGGCGGCGATGCTGATGACCAGCGCCTTGCCCAGTCTGCCCACGAGCGGCGCGACGGCCTCTTTCATCTGCTGCGGCTTGACCGCGAGCACGAGCACGTCGGGCGCGGTGGTCACGCCCGCGGCGCTCTCATGGCACGTGACGCCATACGACGCGGCCAGTTTGCTCCGCGCCTCGGCGCCCGGATCGATCGCCTCGATCTCGCCCGCCGTGAATCCTTGCTTGAGCATGCCGCCAATGAGGGCGTTGGCCATGTTGCCGCCGCCGAGGAAAACAATCTTCATCTGTAATTTCTTTCACCAAAAATCGCCGTGCCGATGCGGACGATGGTCGCGCCTTCGGCAATGGCTGCTTCAAGATCGTGGGACATGCCCATGGACAAGGTATCGAGCGGCAAACCGGCCGCCCGGATCTGTTCGAAAATCTCGCGGACGCGACGAAACGGCGCGCGCTGGGCGGCCGGGTCGTCGACGGGTTCGGGTATCGCCATCAGGCCGCGTAGGCGCAAGCCGGGCAGGGCGGCCACTGCGCTGCAGAGGGCCAGCGTTTCCTCGGGGGCGCAACCGCTCTTGCTCGCTTCGCCGGAGACATTGACCTGCACGCAGACCTGCAAGGGCGGCAGATAGGCCGGCCGTTGAGCCGACAGCCGTTCGGCGATCTTCAGGCGGTCGATGGAATGCACCCAGTCGAAATGCTCGGCCACCGGGCGCGACTTGTTGCTCTGCAGCGGGCCGATGAAGTGCCACTCGAGATTGCGGCCGGCGATGGCCGAGAGCTTGTCGACGCCTTCCTGCACGTAGTTTTCGCCGAAAGCTTGCTGGCCGGCATCGGCGGCTTCGACCACGCTGGCCAAAGGCCATGTCTTGCTGACGGCCAGTAGGCGTATGCTCTCGGGTGAGCGGCCGGCAAGGGCCGCCGCATCGCTGATACGGGCCTGGACAGCTTGCAGGTTGTCGGCGATTGCGCTCATAATCCATTGGGCATTGGCAACCATTCAAGTATACACGCGCTCCGAGGACGATCCGCATGGACATCACCGAACTGCTGGCTTTCAGCGTCAAGAACAAGGCATCAGACCTTCACCTGTCAGCCGGCCTCCCGCCCATGATTCGTGTGCACGGCGACGTCCGGCGCATCAACCTGCCGCCGATGGAGCACAAGGATGTGCACGGCATGGTGTACGACATCATGAACGACGGTCAGCGCAAGGTTTATGAAGAGACGCTTGAATGCGACTTTTCCTTCGAAATCCCGAATCTGGCGCGTTTTCGGGTCAATGCCTTCAACCAGCAGCGGGGTGCCGGCGCCGTCTTCCGGACCATTCCGTCCAAGGTGCTGACGCTCGAAGAGCTCAACTGCCCGAAGATTTTCAAGGAAATTTCCGAGTACCCGCGCGGCATCGTGCTGGTTACCGGGCCGACCGGTTCCGGCAAGTCGACGACGCTGGCGGCGATGGTCAATCACATCAACGAAAACGAATACGGCCACATCCTGACCGTCGAGGACCCGATCGAATTCGTCCACGAGGCCAAGAAGTGCCTGATCAACCAGCGCGAAGTCGGCCCGCACACGCTGTCCTTTGCCAACGCCCTGCGCTCGGCGCTACGGGAGGATCCGGACGTGATCCTGGTCGGCGAAATGCGTGACCTGGAAACCATCCGCTTGGCCCTGACGGCGGCCGAAACCGGCCACCTCGTGTTCGGTACCCTGCATACCTCGTCGGCCGCCAAGACCATCGACCGCGTGGTCGACGTCTTCCCGGCAGCGGAGAAGGAAATGGTCCGCTCCATGCTCTCCGAATCGCTGCGTGCCGTCATCTCGCAGACGCTGCTCAAGACCAAGGATGGCAGTGGCCGCGTGGCCGCGCACGAAATCATGATCGGTACACCGGCCATCCGTAACCTGATCCGCGAAAACAAGATCGCCCAGATGTATTCGGCGATCCAGACCGGTCAGAATTTCGGCATGCAGACACTGGACCAGAATCTCATCGAGATGGTTCGGCGCAACATCGTGTCGAGCGCCGAAGCGAAATACAAGGCGGCCAACAAGGATGCTTTCCCGGCTTGATCGGGCGGCCATCAACACAGTCAAGGGGAACGTATGGAACGCGATCAGGCAATGAAATTCATGCACGATCTTTTGCGCCTGATGTCGCAGAAGAAAGGCTCCGACCTGTTCATCACTGCCGGCTTCCCGCCGGCCATCAAGATCGACGGCAAGATCACGCCGGTCTCCAACCAGATTCTGACCCAGCAGCACACGGCCGAACTGGCGCGCTCGATCATGAATGACCGCCAGGCTTCCGAGTTCGAGGCGACCAAGGAATGCAACTTCGCCATCTCGCCGGCCGGCATCGGCCGTTTCCGCGTCAATGCGCTGGTCCAGCAGGGCCGGGTGGCCGTCGTCTGCCGGACGATCAACATGACCATCCCGACGCTCGACGAGCTGCAATTGCCGCCGGTCCTCAAAGACCTGGCGATGACCAAGCGCGGCCTGATCATCTTCGTCGGCGGTACCGGTACCGGTAAAACCACGTCGCTCGCCGCGCTGGTCGATTACCGCAACGAAAATTCCTACGGCCACATCATCACCATCGAAGATCCGGTCGAATACGTGCACGAGCACAAGAACTGCATCGTCACGCAGCGCGAGGTTGGCGTCGATACCGACGACTGGGGTCCGGCCCTGAAGAACACCCTGCGCCAGGCGCCGGACGTCATCCTGATGGGCGAAATCCGCGATCGCGACACCATGGACTACGCCATCGCCTTCGCCGAAACGGGCCACCTGGCGCTGGCCACGCTGCACGCCAACAGTTCCAACCAGGCCATCGACCGCATCATCAACTTCTTCCCCGAAGAGCGTCGCCAGCAACTGCTCATGGACCTCTCGCTGAACCTGCGCGCCATGATCTCGCAGCGCCTGATTCCCAAGAAGGACGGGCGCGGCCGGATGGCGGCGATTGAAGTCATGCTCAATTCGCCGCTGATCTCCGACCTCATCTTCAAGGGCGAGGTGCACGAGATCAAGGAAATCATGAAGAAGTCGCGTGAGCTCGGCATGCAGACCTTCGACCAGGCCCTGTTCGACCTCTACGAAGCCGGCAAGATCACCTACGAAGATGCGTTGCGCAATGCCGACTCGCTCAACGACCTGCGCCTGCAGATCAAGCTGCACGGCAAGGAATCCAAGGATCGCGACCTTTCGACCGGCATCGGTCACCTCGACATCGTCTGACCCTCACAGGAGACTCCCATGCGTCGCTTGCACCATTTCATTTTTGGGCTTTTTTTCGGGTTGACCGTGGGATTCGCGCAGGCCGGCGCGCTCGATGCCATTTCCAGCGGTGACGCCAGTGCCGGCGTCAAGGAAGCGCTGGCCAAGGGCGCTGACTATGCCGTTGCCTCACTGGGCAAGAGCGGCGGCTTCCTCGGTAACGACAAGGTGAAGATTCGTCTCCCCGGCTACCTCGACAAAGCCGATTCGGCCCTGCGCATGTTCGGGATGGGCAAGCAGGCCGACCAACTGGTCGAGACCATGAACCGCGCCGCCGAAAATGCCGTGGCCGAGGCCAAGCCCATCCTCACCGAGTCGATCAAGAAGATGAGCATCAAGGACGCCAAGGACATCCTGACCGGCGGTGACGACAGCGTGACGCAGTATTTCAAGCGGACATCCACCGAGCAACTGACGGCCAAGTTCATGCCCATCGTCAAGAACGAGACCAAGAAACTGAGCCTCGCCGACCAGTACAACAAATTTGCCGGCAAGGCAGCCAGCGCCGGCCTGGTCGACAAACAGAATGCCGACGTCGATAGCTACGTCACGCAAAAGGCCATGGATGGCCTGTTCCTGATGATTGCCGAGGAAGAAAAGAAGCTGCGCGCCAATCCGATGGGGGCTGGCAGCGAACTGCTCGGCAAGGTATTCGGCGCGCTTAATTAAAGCCCTTCGCTGAAAATGCCGTAATGGGGGGTAAGGAGTCCCCCCGTGAAACTGAACCGTTTATCGAGCACCACGCAGCGCCCCACTCGCGAGTCGAGTGAGGCTTTGCATCCGCTCGATGTCGATCAGGTTCGGCGCGTCGAGTTCATGGAAGGGGTCGAGGGCGACCGGCAACGCAGCCTGCAGCAGGAAATCGCCGAAATCGAACCCGATGCCGTCGGTGCCTTCCACGGCCAGGCGCAGGTCCTGCAAGGTGCCCGCGAGGTTGCGGCGAAACTCCTGGAAATGGAGACGGGGACCGAGAGCCTTATCAAGCCGGGCGTTCGCCTCGACCGCCTGATGGGCATCGACGACGTGGTCTGATTCGGCGTCGGCCAATATTCATCGCCCCGCCCCTGGGTTAAAATCGGGCTCCTAATCCAGCGCGCCCCGCCTCGTCGGGGCGCCGTCATTTTTCCGAGTCATGTCCGGTCTCAATCCCCCGCAGCGCGAAGCAATCCATTACCTCGACGGCCCCTTGCTGGTGCTGGCGGGCGCCGGTTCGGGCAAGACGCGCGTCATCACGCAGAAAATCGCCTATCTGGTCCAGGATTGCGGCTTCCAGCCACGCAACATCGCCGCCATCACCTTCACCAACAAGGCCGCCAAGGAAATGCAGGAGCGCGTCGGCAAGCTGCTCTCCAAGCAGCAGGCTGGCGAATTGCAGATATCCACCTTCCACTCGCTCGGCGTGCGCATCCTGCGCGAAGAGGCCAAGGCGCTGGGCTACAAGCCGCGCTTTTCCATCTTCGATTCGGCCGACTGCGCCGGGATCATCGGCGACATTGCCAAGACGGTCGACAAAGGCACGCTGCGCCGGCTGCAATCGATCATTTCCAACTGGAAAAACGGCCTGGTTTCGCCCGAGGCCGCGCGGCAAATTGCCACCAACGAACACGAAGCCCTTGCTGCCCAGGCCTACCTTTCCTACGAAGCGACGCTGAAAGCCTATCAGGCCGTCGATTTCGACGACCTCATCGGGTTGCCGGCCGTGCTCTTCCAGCAACATCCGGATATCCGGGAGAAATGGCAGAACCGCCTGCGCTACCTGCTCGTCGACGAATACCAGGACACCAACGCCTGCCAATATCAGCTGCTCAAGTTGCTGACCGGCGTCCGTGCCCAGTTCACGGCCGTGGGCGACGACGACCAGGCGATCTACGGCTGGCGCGGCGCCGACATCGACAACCTGAAGAAACTGCCAGCCGAGTTCCCCTCGCTCAAGGTCATCAAGCTTGAGCAGAACTACCGGTCGACCGTGCGCATCCTGAAGGCGGCCAACAACGTCATCTCGCACAACGAAAAGCTGTTCGACAAGAAGCTGTGGTCCGACCTCGGACACGGCGAGCAGATTTCGGTTACAGCCTGCCGGGACAATGAAGCCGAGGCCGAAGGCGTGGTCATGAAGTTGCAGGCGCATCGCTTCGAGCGCCGTGGCAAGTTCAAGGACTACGCCATCCTCTACCGCTCGAACCACCTGGCGCGCCTGCTCGAAACGCAACTCCGCAACAACAAGGTGCCCTATCTGCTGTCGGGCGGCCAGTCCTTCTTCGACAAGGCGGAAATCAAGGACATCATCAGCTATCTTCGCCTGCTGACCAACGAAGACGATGATCCGGCCTTCATTCGGGCTGCCACCACGCCCAAGCGCGGCATCGGTGCTGCGACGCTGCAGGTGCTTGGCACCTATGCCGGCGAGCGCCACATTTCGCTGTTCCATGCTGCTTTCGAAGAGGGCTTTGCCCATCGGGTGCAGCCGCGACAGCTCGAACCGTTGCTTGAGTTCTGCCATTTCATCAATCGCCTGCAGCACCGGGCCAGCCGCGAGCCAGCCCAGCAAGTCCTGCCCGACCTCCTCAAGGCCATCGATTACGAAACCTACCTCTACGACCACGAAGAGGACCGCACGGCCCAGACGCGTTGGGCCAATGTCTGCGAATTCGCCGAGTGGCTCAACAAGAAGGGCGAGGAAGACGGCAAGACGCTGATTGACCTGACCCAGAGCATTGCCCTGATCAACATGCTGGAAAAGCAGGGTGAAGAAGACGTCGATGCCGTGCAGCTCTCCACGCTGCACGCTGCCAAGGGCCTGGAATACAAGCACGTCTTCCTGGTCGGCGTCGAGGAGGGCATCCTGCCGCACCGCGAATCGCTCGATCCGGTCAAGTTGCAGGAAGAGCGGCGGCTCATGTACGTCGGCATCACCCGCGCCCAGCACTCGCTGCATCTTTCCTACTGCGAGCGCCGCAAACAGGCGCGCGAGTTCGTCCCTGCTGAGCCGTCGCGCTTCATCGATGAAATGGGCAAGGAAGACATCCGCTTCTCCGGCGGCAAGCAGGCGGCCGAGCCCGACAAGGCCACGAGCAGCGCCCGTCTCGACGCCATGAAGGCCATGCTCGCCGGAAACAAGCGCTAACGGCTTGGTCACACCGCGTTACAGCGGGTTACCTTCTTTCTGACATCCGGGTTGTAACCAGCCGCGTTATTCGGCACAAGGCAGCGCGATTTCGCAAAGCCGGATCAAAAAAACCGAATCAACAACACTGGAGAATCAAAATGACCAAACAACTCGTCGCCATCATCCTTGCTACCGCTTTTGGCGTTGCCCACGCTGCCGATGTCAAACCGGCTGCTGCCGAAGCCAAGGCCGCCGCTGCACCCGTTGCAGCCACCGTCAAGGCCGAGGCCCCGAAGGTGGCCGAAGCAGTCAAGGCACCGGAAGCCAAGCCGGCTGCTGTTGCCCCGGAGGTGAAGGCGGATGCGACGACACCTGCTGCCAAGCCGGCGGCCAAGGTCAAGAAGGCGAAGAAGGCCGCCAAGCCTGTCGCACCGGCTGCTGCGCCGGAGGCAGCGAAAGCTCCGGAAGCTGCCAAGAAATAAGCAAGCGTTTTCCGGAAGTCAGGCGCAGCCCTCCAAAAGCTGTGCTGACCAGGGCGCCCGCAGAGGCGCCCTTTTTTGCGTCTACCGGACAGGCAATAAAAAAGGGAGGCCGCAGCCTCCCTTCGTCTGGATCGCTCAGGCTTACTTGGCCTTGCCGATCACATATTCGACAACGCCCTTGATTTCCTCGTCGGACAGCGTTGCGCCACCCTTCGGCGGCATGGCGTTCTTGCCGTTGGTCACGCTCTTGATCAGCGCATCCTTGCCTTGGGCTAGGCGGGGCGCCCAGGCACCCTTGTCGTCGATCTTCGGAGCGCCGGCAGCGCCGGTGTTGTGGCAAGCGCCGCAGACCGTGTTGTAGATGGTTGCGCCATCGCGCGGGCCGGTGGCGGCAGCCGGGGCGGCCTTGGCCAATTCGAATTTGGCAACCGGCTGAATGCGGATGTCGGCTTCGTCAGCAGCGTTGCCGGTGGTTGCCGTCGAACCGCCCTTGTTGGCGGTCAGCGGATAAATGATGGCAATCAGGATGGCTGCGACAACGATCGTCGCCCACATGATGCCCTTGGAAGAATGTTGCTCGGCCATGCTCAAGACCCCAGTGCAATGTTAAAAAACCACCATTATAACGGCGCCCTGCCGAGGCTGAGCAAAAAAAACCCCGCCAGTGGCGGGGTGGAAAGTTCTCGAAAGGGGGAATTTCGAGAGGAGGGGTTCAATGCACAATTGCAGTGTAGCCATCCGCAGCCCCGGGGTCTGTCGTTCTTTCGTAGCTTTCTGTAACCAAATGTGGTCGTGCTAAATTGGTGCGCTGCACAAGTCCATTTCAGGGCGTAAAAAAGGCACGAATGCACCTTGTGCAGGTGCGTTCGTGCCGTTTGCCCTGATGGCAGATTGTCTGCGTTTCAGCTCTCGATACGGCAGATCTCGACAGCGCTTTGCGGTACCTGGTAGTCGGTGGCCAGTTGGTTCAAAGCTGTGGTTTCAATGGATTCGCCTTCGTTGACGACGAAGTGACGGGCGCCGGCGAAATCCTGCGGGATGCCGGCGCGATCCTGCGTGATGCGGTAATGAATCTTGACGTTCATGGCTGTTCTCGATTTATGGCTAATTTTATTCCTGCAGCCCGAGTATAGCGCTAAATTGCTGCGGCGCAATATCGGATTTCCACAGTGTTGGGAAACTGTTTCGTCAGGCTGCCCTGCATCAAGAACCAAGGTCGCGCTGATTACCCGGAGAGAATTGGGTGAAAATG